>Ga0209826_1000538_pt1 | contig 26931 bp, 29 predicted proteins | sample GOMGulsemesocosm_5_FD_184637 | JGI IMG/M metagenome (GOLD analysis project Ga0209826, IMG submission 184637) | Methane-oxidizing microbial communities from mesocosms in the Gulf of Mexico - GOM15C Gulf of Mexico (SPAdes) (version 2) | ecosystem: Environmental > Aquatic > Marine > Cold seeps... | reverse complement strand
CTGTAAAGTCGTATTAATCAGCTCTTCTTGTTATTCAAACTTTCAATTTAACCTAAATTCATTCCCTGAACTTTTTCATGGGCAATTTCAGGTGTTGTCGAAGAAGGTTTTGAATGTAAATTAGCCTTGAGTTGCCCTTTACGATGCTTTAACGCTGCATCTAGTTTTTTAGCCGCTCTCGCGATAGCAGGGAACATTACATCATCAGAGCCTGTTGCTGATATTCGCCCTCCTTCATAGGTTGTAATGAGCTCAACTTGGTGCTTATGATTTTCTTTAGAGATAATGGCATCTAAACCAATTAATGTCGGAAAATGTGTTGATATTTTAGAAAATTTTTCTTCAAAGTGTTCTTTGATTGAATCAGTGATTTCTACATGGTGACCAGAAAGGTTTATTTTCATAATGATTCCTTTTTAACAAATTATAGTACTTTAAAAGGCAATAATTTTATATTACGACCTTATTATAGATCTGAGGACTCAGAGCGTAAAAATCAATAGAATATACAAAATAATTTAATTTTAACGCTTTTTAAAAATAGAACAAAATTAATCTGAATACAAGAATTTGTAGAGGTTATTCTGTTTGATTGATTGTTTTTAGAACAGTTCATACCAAACGGATTAATTTATTGGTCAACATAGAGTTACATTAGCGAGCTTAGAACAAACTAAGTGGATTAAACATAGTTATTCTATATTTCATTCTCTTTGTGATGTTATTAGTTTGCTAATAAACTCCCGAAGGGCGAATTTAAAAGATTAAATGCATAATCAATAGTGCAGCTAACCCAGCAAGAACATCGTCAAACATAATACCAAAACCACCTGCTAATTTTTTATCTGCAACTGATATAGGCCAAGGTTTTAAAATATCAAAAAACCGAAATAAAGCAAAACCAACAACAACACTTTGCCAACTAACAGGGATCATAAACATTGTAATGAGGAAGCCAACAAATTCATCCCAAACAATAGCAGGATGGTCATGTACACCAACATTTTTTGCTGCTTTATCACATATGTATATTCCAGCAATACTCATGAATAAAACAATTGGAAGGTAATAGTCATTAAAGTAACTGACAATAAAAATATAAAGAGGGATTACAGCTAAGGTTCCAAAAGTACCTGGTGCTTTCGGCGCTAAACCACTACCAAAACCTAACGCCAAAAATTGAATGGGATCAAATAGATTAAATTTTATTGTTTTTTTATTTTCCATATTTACTCTGTAGCAAAATGCTCATAACCTGAACTAGTGATAGGAACGATTTTTGAATCAAGCGTAGTTGAAATAACTTTCGATGTATTCATTTGTCCAATACAGGTAAAAGGCGTTCCTGTATGTGTTAAAGCTGTTTCCATGCCGACTTTATTATATTCAGATACGGTAAAAAGCAGCTCGTAGTCATCACCCCCAGATAAAGCCAATTCAATAGCGTCTTTTCTAGGCACTGTTTCTTGCATAATTGCAGATAATGGCAAAGTATCAAGGTTAATATTCGCGCCAACATTTGAAGCTATACATATATGGTTTAAATCTGAAATGAGACCATCAGATAAATCTATTGCTGAAGATGCATAGTCTCGTAAGGTTTGACCAACTAAAACACGTGGGCTGGGATAATCAAGTTTTACCTTAACTTGTTCGCACTGAGCTTTATTTAAATTAACATGACCATTAATACACTTTAAAGCTAATGCAGCATCACCTAACTCACCAGTAACATAAAGCCAATCACCAACTTTTGCACCTGAGCGAGACAAGTATTTCCCTTCAGGAACAACACCTTGTGCAGTAACAGTTATGCTCAAAGGTCCTTTTGTTGTATCGCCACCAATTAGCTCAACATTATAATATTCACACAGTTCAAATACCCCTGCACAAAACTCAGTTAACCAATGATTATTAACTTCTGGCAAAGTAAGCGCGAGCGACAACCAACTTGGATTGGCACCCATTGCTGCAATATCAGATAAGTTTACTGCAATAGCTTTATGCCCTATGGCTCTAGGAGGTGTATTAAAAGGAAAATGTACTCCGGCAATCAAAGTGTCGGTTGTAATAACAGTACTTTGATTATCTGTAGGGTGGAGCACTGCACAATCATCACCAATACCCAACACAACATCTTTACGTTTAACAACTTGATCAGTAAAAAAACGTTTAATTAATTCAAATTCTTTCATTTAACTTAAGACTTTGATGATACTGTTTTTGAATTAGTAAGTTCTGGACGAATTATTTTAACAATTTTATCTAAAACACCATTAATAAACTTATGGCTATCATCAGCAGCAAATGATTTTGCTAACTCTATAGCTTCATTAATAACAACACGATAAGGTACATCTTGACAGTCACTGAGCTCATAAACGGCTACACGTAAAATTGCTTTTTCAACATGGTCTATATCGTCAATCGGACGGTCAACATGAGGTGATATAGCAAGATCTATCTCAGTTACACTTGCGGTTACTCCACGTAATAGCTGTTGAAAATATTCAATATCAAATCGTCTAGCACGATTATCTGTAATAAAATTAACTTCAACATCTGCAACTGCATTTTTGCTAATTTGCCATGAATAAATAGCTTGAACGGCTAACTCTCTTGCTTTTCTTCTAGGAGAAGGTTTCACGATATATTTCCACTTAGTTTGAATATATTATTTTATGCTCGTTATCATTAAAGATATACAATCAATACGAACAACTTTTTATATTTGGGCTAAAACATTAACCATTTCTAATGCGCCAAGTGCTGCTTCAGCACCTTTATTACCTGCTTTTGTGCCTGCACGTTCAATTGCTTGCTCAATAGAGTCTGTTGTTATAACGCCAAATGAAACTGGAACTCCTGAATCAAGGCATACTTGAGCGAGTCCTTTATTACACTCACCCGCAACAAAATCAAAATGAGGTGTTCCGCCACGAATAACAGCACCAATAGCAATGATGGCATCACAGTTACCCTTTGCAGCAACTTTCTTTGCAGCTAATGGAAGCTCATATGCGCCAGGAACACGAACGATGGTAATATCATCATCATTAACACTTCCGTGACGCTTTAACGCATCCACGGCACCATCTAATAAACTATCAACAATAAAATGGTTAAAACGAGAAACGACGATGGTAAATTTCTTACCCTTTGCTTCAAATGAACCTTCAATAATATTCATCACTATTTCCTTAACAAAAATCTAAAAAAAATCAATGGTGCAATTCTAACAAATTGCACCATGCTTAGGTACTCGTTTATGAAATTTATTGGTCTAAATCGTCAAGTTCATCTAAGAATGCATCTATTTCAGCTTCTTGGTCTTCATCAATGATAATAGGGGGATTACCATCATAAAGCCTAAAGTTCATATTTTGAAAGTAGGCGTTTTTAGCAAACTCATAGTCATCAATTGATTCAATAATTAATTGTTCTTGATCACGGATACTGGCTCTTTTTTCTAATCCTAAAATTCCCAAACGAACAATATTAGGCCAAAAATCGATCACCGCTAATGGCCAATATAAGCTATCAACATAATCTCCAACTTCTTCTCTGACTGAGCTAGGCCCTAAAGCTGGAACAACAAGGTAAGGCCCGTCACTAATGCCATAACTCCCTAATACTTCACCAAACTCTTCTTGATCACTAAACCATTCAAAATCACTTGCAGGATCATAAAAGCCAAGTAAACCTATGGTTGAATTTAAAAGAAAACGTCCTGTACTTTTAGCCGCTCTTTCAAGTTTTAATTGCAATAAGTTGTTAATAATACTTGATGGCTCATTTAAATTTAGCGCCATATTATAAAAGCCTGTACGTAAAAATACAGGGGTATTTTCTGTATAAAATATAGAAGCAGGTTTAGCCACATACTTATCAGCATAATTCCAAGTAAAATCCCAAAAAGGACGGTTAATAGCCTCGAAGGGGTCTCTAACATCTCCTTCAATATACACCTGTTCTTCTGGTTGGGGATGTGTCGTTGTACAACCTGATAGTACAATTAGCATTGTAAAAAAAAGAAGGCGTGTGGATTGAGACAGATATAAGGGCACTAATTGGGATCCTTCACTTGGAAATAAAAAGAACAAAAGAGTTTATCATGAAATAAATAATGAAAATAATTGATTTTGTAAGCGAATATTAGGCACTACGTTTAAAGAAGTAGTGCCTATCGACGAATTTTTTTATTATAAACAGAAAGTAACATTTCTACTTCTGCTCTAGGTAGCTCACAATCAGTAACTATCTCTTCAATATCAGCACCTTTTTCTGCTAATTTGAAAGCACGAGAATAAAGCTTATCTTCACTTTGTTGTGATTGTAAAAGTAGTATAATATCTTGCTGTTCAGACGTTTGTTGCTGAAGAAGCTTAATACGATGCTCAAGCTGTTTTGATACCTGAGCATTTTCTAAGGAAATTTGCTCTAAGTCTGAAGACCGACTTTCTAATGTCTGATGTAAATTTGTATTAACTGACTGTAGATCATTTATTGCTAAATCATTTATTTTGATCAATTCTTCAAATACTTCAATTTTGTTTTTTTGCTTACTAAAACGAGCAAACAAAAAAACAATACTAATAAAAGTAAGGAAAAATGCACCTGCAGTAAAAACAGTAACTGTTAATAATGACATAGGGTTAAAATTGCTTTAATTCATCCCATTCATCATCAGATAACAATTTATCTAAATCAACTAGAATCAATAAGTTACCGTCTCTGTTAGATACACCTTGAATAAATTGTGCACTTTCATCGTTACCTACATTAGGAGCAACATCAATTTCAGATGATTTTAAATAGACAACTTCAGAAGCACTATCGACTAAAATACCAATGACTTGTTTTTCTGACTCAATGACAATAACTCTAGTTTCATCCGTAATTTCACAGGATTCTAAGCCAAAGCGTAATCGAGTATCTATAACCGTAACGACATTACCACGTAAATTAATAATACCAAGCACATAAAGTGGTGCTCCGGGTACAGGAGCAATTTCACTATAACGTAAAATTTCTTGTACCTGCATAACATTAATACCATAGGTCTCATTTTCTAATTGAAATGTAACCCATTGTAATACTTCGTCTTTTCCTGTACTTTTAGTATTTAAGTTTTCTTCAGACATAAAACTTGCCTCTTTCATTATTTATCAAACTAATTATTTATCACATTTATAATATAATAAACTAAATTTATTCACAGTTTATTGATCAATACCACTACCTTCATCAAATAATTGAATAAGTGCTTCCACATCAAGCAATGCACACATCTTATCTTTTACCAAACCTGCTAGCCATGGTCGTTTATTTGGTGTATCTAGCCATTTGATATCATCTTGACCTAATGTAACTGTATCAACTAAATGCTCTGCCATCAAACCCCAACGACTATCATCAAGCATAATAACATATTGATAGTTTAGCGAACTTTTTAGCTTTTCATTATATTTTTCTGGCATTATCCATAAGGCTGTATCAACAATATTTATTTTTTCATCTCGATGAAGCATAACACCTTTAAACCAATTTGGTACGCCCATTATACTTGTTGTTTTTTCTTTGTTATGTATACCGCCAAGTTCAATTAAAGGTACAGCAACGGTTAAACCTGCAACATCAAAAAACATGGCTTGAAAATTGCCCTGCCGATAAGATCTATCTTTTATGGCAGTTTGCTTTATCTCTTTTTTGTCTGTAGCTAAAGAAGTTGATTTAGCCTCAACCTCTGTTATCACTTTACTTGGGATAGCTTTACTTTCAATTGTATTTTTTTCAGTCGGAGAAGCTATATCTACATTCACATTTTGTAATAAGTCATTTAAGCTTTTATTTTTAACAACGGTAGTTACAGAAGAGCGCTTACTTTGAATTTTTTGCTTCGCTGGCATAACATCTTCATCTGTTAATAGTTCAGATAAATAATTTTTCATTATATTTTTGCTAGCAGCTAACGATTCTTTCATTTATTTATTTTGACCTTTATTTAATGACGATTGTTTTATCAAATAATTTAATAAACTTTTATAGGCAAAAACACCTCTTGAGCTAGGAGCATAATCTGAAGGTACTTTTTGCTCAACACTCGAATTTCTAAAATTGGTATCAATAGGAATAACACCTGACCATACTTTACTTTCATAGCTTATTTGTAACTGTTTATAAGCAATAACGGAGGCTTTAGTTCGCTTATCGAACATGGTAGGTACAATCGTATACTTAAATAGATCCTTTTGTTCTCCTTGCATAATTTCCATTGTATTGATCATTCGATCTAAGCCTTTTAAGGCTAAAAACTCTGTTTGTACTGGCACTATAATTTGATCTGCGGCAGCTAATGCATTAACCATTAATACACCTAAAACAGGTGGGCAATCCATCAAAACATAATCATATTCATCAGTGAGTTTTTCCATTGCTTTTTTCAGTACTAACCCCATACCACCTTTAGTACCTAATGAACGATCAAGTGTTGCCAACCCCATTGTAGCAGGGAGAATATCTATATTCGTATATTTTGTTGGGCATAGGCTCTGCAATATTTGTTCTTTAGAAGATACTTGTATAAAAAGGTCATAAACACTCAAGTCCAAATCTTCAGATTCGATACCAAAATAATAGCTTAAAGATGCATGTGGGTCCGTATCAACTAATAAAACTCGTTTACCGCTTTCAGCCAATAAGCCTGCTAAGGTTATTGTTGATGTGGTTTTACCAACACCACCCTTTTGATTCGCTACTGTCCAAATTTCCAAAAAAATTCCCTAATCATTAATGCTTTATTTTTGTGAATCATCTTCATTTCGAGTTGTTATTCTCAAACCGCCATTTTCCATTCGAATAACTTTGATATTATTATCTTCTGAGCCTGGTTCTACAATACTATTTATTTTTTCTACATCTTTAATGCTGATAGTTGGTGTATTCAATAAATTAGATTTTTCTATTCCATATTTAGAAATGGCAATAACAACTTTTCTATTTTTAGCCCTGCCTTGTGCTGTTTTGTTATCTGCACTAGGGTAATATTCACCATAACCTTCGATAGCCATGCGAGCAGGGCTCATATCAAGATCTTCTAAAACACGTAGTATAGACGTTGCTCGATATACTGATAATTCCCAATTTGATGCGAAAATTTCATTATTAATCGCCTGATTATCCGTATAGCCCCGAATACGAACAAAGTTACTAACTTTACCTATTACTTCATATATAACAGCTAGAATTGCTTGAGCAGAACCCGTTGGAGATGAAGACCCACTCGGAAATAACAAACCACTATTAAGTTCAATTTCTAACCAATCTCCATCTATTTGCAACTGTGCAAAACCTGACTCTAAAACATCATATAAAGCGGTATGTAACTCTTGTTCAAGTGATGTTAGATTTGTTCCAACTTGAGAATTTGAAATATTAGATAATGTTTTTTCACCATCTAATAGTTCTGGTCCCGCAACGTCTAAAATTCCATTACCATATAATTTTTTATTGGTTTTACTTGTGTTTACAGGAAGTATGTCATCACCATGACCTCTATTTTTCGGTAACTCTTTATTTGCCTGAAACACCCGACCAAGAGATTCTGTAATCGTTTCAAAGGGTTCTTCATTTACCATTGCCATGGAGTATAGAACAACAAACAATGCAAAAAGTAAGGTCATATAATCAGCGTATGAAACTAACCATCGATGTACATTATCATGCTCTGCAGGGGCTGAACGACGTCGTAAACGGCCCATTATTGTAACCTAAAAGCTGATAACTTATTTTCAATAGAGTGTGGGTTATCGCCATGTGATATTGAAACTAATCCTTCCGCAATCATTTCTCTATACAGTGTTTGTTGATGAATAATTGCTTTAATTTTGTTCGCAATGGGTAGGTAAATTAAATTAGCAAAACCAACGCCATAAATTGTTGCAATAAAAGCAGTTGCAATGCCTTGTCCTAATAAATCAGGTTCAGTTAGGTTAGTCATTGCATGTATTAACCCCAAAACAGCACCTAAAATACCAATGGTAGGGCTATATCCACCCATAGATTCATAGACGTTAGCTGATCGTAAGTTATGTTCTCTATATATTTCGAGATCAAGCTCTAATGATAATTGAAATTTCTCGGGTTCTACACCGTCAGCTAACAGATTCAAGCCTTTATTGATATATGGGTCATACTCATCTAATGCCACATCTTCTAAAACTAAATAACCTGATTCTCTTGCTTTTTCTGCCCACAAAACAATTTTACGAATACCACTTTCAATATCATATTGAGGGGGATAAAAAACCCATTTCAATAAAGATAAGGCATGGAAAAACTGAACATTAGAAGATTGCAACATCACAGCACCCAAGGTACCACCAAAAACAATAATAAATGCAGGTAGTTCAAAGAGGCTCATAATAGAACCGCCATCAAGCATAAAGCCAAAATAAATTGCAAATAAAGCAATTAATATCCCAGCAACACTTAACCTATCCATGATTCAATTCCTTAAGTATTGAGGCTGCGATTGTATCTATCGGCAAGGATTCCGTTGAAATTCCGGCAACGTGAACCGCCTGAGGCATACCATAAACAACACAAGACGCCTCATCTTGTGCCCAAATTGTTGCACCTTTTTCTTTTAGCATACGAGAGCCATCTCTGCCATCAGAGCCCATTCCAGTAAGGATAACAGCCAAAACATTTCCAGAATAAACTTTCGCGGCAGAACCAAAACTTACATCAACACTTGGTTTAAAGGTTATTTTCGGTGAATTATCATCTAATATTCTTATTTTAGGTGCATTTTCTGTACCAGTTATAACCATTTGACGACCACCAGGTGCTAAATATGCACAACCTGGTTTTAATAGATCACCATCACTCGCTTCTTTAACGCTAATTTTACAAAGTGTATTCAACCGACTAGCAAAAGTTAAAGTAAAAGCAGCTGGCATATGCTGTACCATAATAATGGGTAATGGAAAGTCACTTGGAAGTTCTGTTAACACTTTTTGAAGTGCAACAGGTCCACCTGTTGAAGTGCCAATTGCCAGTAATTTATAATTTTTTCCTGAACTTCGAATAGCGCTTTTTCTACTTTGAACGGGTTGTATTGATGATCTTTTAAAAGATGTTACACCGCTGGTGGGAGAATTTTTTCTAAAAGAAGGTGCAGGTATAACTCTTGGTGCAGTAGGTGTAACTTTAGGTTTTGAGAAGCCTTTATTACTTGCTATATCTAAGACTCTTTGACGAAGTAAACTACCTGCCTCATCAGAACTTTGTGCAATTTCACTAAACTTTTTAGGTAAAAAATCTAAGGCCCCTGCTTCTAGAGCTTCTAATGTAGCTCTTGCTCCTTCATGAGTTAATGAAGAAAACATAATTATAGCCGTTGGCGCTTTAGCCATTATTTGCTTAACTGCCGCTATACCATTGAGGATAGGCATCTCAATATCCATGGTAATAACATCAGGCTTAAGTAATAATGCTTTCTCAACCGCTTCTTTGCCATTAACCGCTACATCAATTACATCTAATTTAGGGTCTTTATTAAGTATATCGGTGACTCGGCGTCTAAAAAAACTTGAATCATCAACAACGAGTACCTTGTAGGCCATTAAATTCCTCTACTTTCATATAACTAAATATTAGTGATAACAAAACTATCATTTATGCATGTAATTTTTTATTTACGGGAGATTTTTTTGAATAAAATTTAAGCATATTGGGAATATCGATAATTAACGCGATACCACCATCACTTGTGATTGTAGCACCTGCCATACCTGGTGTGCCATGCAATAGCTGATCTAAAGGTTTAATTACAACTTCTTCTTGACCAATTAGTCTGTCAACAACAAAAGCTATTTGTTGATTACCTAATTGTACAATAACAACGTGCCCTGCTTTACGATCTGTAACTGAATAATTGCGTACTAACCACTGATCTAAATAAAAGAGTGGTATCGCTTTTTCACGTACAATAATAGTAAGCTGACCATCAACACTATTGGTTTTAGTTAGATCTAAATGGAATATTTCATTAACTGCACCTAGCGGCATTGCAAATGTCTGTTCTCCTATAACCACCATTAATGTAGGTAGTATAGCGAGTGTTAAAGGTACTTTTATTTCAAGTATGGTACCTACACCCATTTCTGAATCAATACTAACGGTACCATTTAGTTGCGTTATTTTGGTTTTAACTACATCCATGCCAACACCACGGCCTGACACTTCTGATATTTCTGTTTTTGTAGAAAAACCTGGGGCAAATATCAAGCTAAAAGCTTCTTTATCTGACATTCGTGCAGCGCTTTCATCATCAAGTACGCCACGTTTTATTGCAATTTTTTTGAGTTTTCCAGCATCCATACCTGCGCCATCATCTTTGATGGTTAAAAGTATATGATCACCCTCTTGTGATGCAGCTAAAAGAACGACACCTTCACGGGGTTTACCCATTTTTTCGCGAACATCAGGTAGTTCAATACCATGATCTACTGAGTTTCTAACTAAATGCACGAGAGGATCAGCAAGAGCCTCAACTAAATTTTTATCTAAATCAGTTTCTTCGCCTTCAAGAACAAGTTTTATGTCTTTATCTAAGCTACGGGCTAAATCTCGTACAACACGAGGAAAACGTCCAAAAACTTTTTTGATTGGTTGCATGCGGGTTTTCATTACCGCACCTTGTAAATCTGTCGTAACGCCATCAAGATTTGAAACAGCTTTATTTAACTGTTCATCATCAGTAACCAAGCCTAAACTACTTAAACGATTCCTAACTAATACTAATTCGCCAACCAAATTCATAATTTGATCAAGCCGTTTAGTATCAACTCTTACTGTAGTTTCTGCTTGAGCGACTACAGCTTTTTTAGCCACTTTTTTAGCTGGTGCTTTTTTGGCTGGCGCTGTTTGTTCTTTAGCTTTTACTACTGGTTTAGGTGCTGGTTTTGCCTCAACAGGAACAGGTGGAGCAGAAGAGGTTTTAGGTGCATTTCCTTTTCCATGCAGTTCGTCTAATAATTTTTCAAAATCATCATCCTCAATATCACTTGATGATGTTGGCGCTGCTGCTGGTGTTGGCTCTTCTTGTGCCTTAGTAGAAAAAGCACCTTGCCCGTGTAATTCATCTAACAGTGATTCAAATTCATCATCAGATATTTCATTGCCCGCACTTGAACTAGCAATAGAGGCAGAAGCGCTAGAAGGAGGGGGAGTAGTAGCACTGTCGCCACCATGTAATTCATCTAATAGACGTTCAAATTCATCTTCACTCATTTCATCTGCAGAACCAGACGAGGCTGTTTCAGCAACGGGCTCTGAAGGTACATCAGTATTTTCCGCAGGTTTTTCTTCACCTTCAGGAACACTTAACTTTTCTAATTCAGCGAGTAAATCGGCATCAGCGGGCTCTAGTTCTTCACCATTTTGTACCAATACAAACATTTCGTTTACTGTATCTAGGGCGGATAGAATAGTGTCCATCAAATCTGAATTGACGGTACGCTGTCCGTTTCGCAATAAATCAAATATATTTTCTGACCAATGGCAAACATTAACTAAATGATTTAACCCAAGAAAGCCTGCTCCACCTTTAACTGTATGGAAACCTCGAAATATACAATTAAGTAAATCACTATTATCTGGATCATTCTCAAGCTCTACCAGTTGCTCTGAAAGCGATTCTAGTATTTCACCTGCTTCAACTAAAAAATCCTGTAGGATTTCATCATCGATCTCAAAAGACATACAGTAACTCCTGTTAAAATCCTAAACTTGATAAAAGATCATCGACATCATTTTGGCTTTCAACAACATCGTCTCTATTTTCTTTGTTAACAATAGGTCCTTCGACCAAATTGTCACCTACACTAGGCATTTTATCGCTCTGAGGTTTATCTGTTGACACCCCAAACACTGTTAACATGTTAATTAAATTTTCTTCAACTTCTCTGACTAAATCAATAACTCTTCGAATAACTTGACCGGTTAAATCTTGAAAATCTTGAGCCATCAAAACATCGGTCATTAAACTACGTATTTGCTCTGTCTCTGTTCCTGTTGTTACCAACAGGGTATCAATATCAAAACAGAGTGTTTTAAATTCTGTAAGGCCTATCTCATTATTCATTAATTTAGGCCATGTTAGTTGTACTGTTTTTACCTGCTGAGAAATAGTATCAATAACGGGGAATATAGCTTCTACAGCATCCATTGTTTTGTTAGCCGCTTCCTCTGTACTGGTAATAACAAAGTTTAACCTTTCTTTCGCATCAGGAATATCAGCAGTTGCTAAGTCATTAAGGCGAGTATCAAGTTGAAAGTTTGCCATTGAGTCATGAAGTTGACGCGTTAATTTACCAATTTCAGCAAATAACTCTGAATTAAGCGGGTTTTGAATTTCGGCAAGAAGATCATCAGCTTTTTCTTGCTGATCTGTTTCTAAAAATTCAACCAACGACTTTGCTTGATCTAATGTGATCTGTCCCATCATTGACATGCTCATGAAAAATCCTTAATGCAATAATAAAATATCATTTAAAATTATAGGCTTATGATAAAGTCATGCTAGAATTTCTCTAGAAAAACATTCAAGTAATAATTACATTAAACCTTTATAACTTTGATTTAAATGAATTAACCAATTCTCTCAAATATTTTATCTATTTTAGTTTTTAGTGTGCCTGCAGTAAAAGGTTTAACAATATAACCATTCACGCCTGCTTGGGCAGCCATTACAATTTGTTCTTTTTTTGCTTCTGCCGTAATAAGTAGAACAGGGATATGAGATAAGCTAGCATCAGCTCTAATCGCCTTTAGTAAATCAATACCTTGCATTCCTGGCATATTCCAATCAGTAACCACAAAGTCAAAGCTACCATTTTGAAGCATAGGTAATGCAGTACTACCATCATCTGCTTCTTGAATGTTCGTAAAGCCTAAATCACGAAGCAAGTTTTTTACTATACGTCTCATTGTTGAAAAGTCATCAACAACAAGTACTTTCATATTTTTATCCAAGGGAGCCCCTCCGGCGTCACATTCAAAATTTTAATTTAAATACAATATAGCTTAGTGCATATTAAAATGTATTCTACTTAACTTTTCCATGATTGCATACGAGATTTTAAACGATGCATCGCTTGACTATGAATCTGACTAACTCTAGATTCACTTACATCAAGAACTTTCCCTATTTCACGTAAATTTAATTCTTCATCATAATATAGAGACAGTACTAGAGCTTCGCGCTCTGGTAAAGTACTAATGCACTCACTAAGGCCTTTTTTAAAGGCACTATACTCAATACTTTGATATGGATCATGGCTGCGATAGCTTTTATCTATATTAATGGCATCTTCATTAACACCTAAGTCATCAATACCTAATATTTTACCCGTGCTAACCTCACTTAACATTTGATGATAATCATTAAGTGATATTTCAAGTTCTTCTGCAACTTCAATATCTGTTACATCTCGTCCATTTTTTGCTTCTAGTTGCTTAATTGTTTCGGCGATTAAGCGACTGTTTTTATGCACTGAACGTGGCGTCCAATCACCTCGACGTATTTCATCAAGCATTGACCCTCGTATTCGAATCCCTGCAAAGGTTTCAAAACTTGCACCTTTACTATTATCAAAATTGTTAGCTGCTTCAAACAACCCTATCATGCCAGATTGAATTAAATCATCAACTATCACACTTGCAGGTAGTCGAGCTAATAAATGATAAGCAATACGCTTAACTAGCACAGTATACTTTTCAAGTAATACTGATTTGTCAATTTGATTATTATAGCTAATAGTTTTTACCACTTGATACTATTCTCTCTAAAAAAGTTAATACAACAAAATAGAAGTTTATAAACTTCTATTATTTATGATCTAATAACTGTTCAATAAAAAACTCTAAATGCCCTGATGCTTTATTAGGAAGAGGCCAATTAGAAATTTTGCTTGCTAAACTTTTAAATGCTTTAGCTGCGGGTGAGTTCGGATAAGCCTCTACAATAACTTGTTGCTTACGTACTGACTTTCGAATATTTTCATCAAAAGGTATCACTGAAACAAGCTCTAAAGCAACATCTAAGAAGCGATCTGTAACCGTTGTCAGTTTAACAAAAAGTTGTTGACCTTCTTTTGGTGTTCTCACCATGTTAGCCACTACTTTAAATTTAAAAACACCGTGATCTCGACTTAATAATTTCATTAATGCATAGCAATCAGTAATTGAGGTTGGTTCATCACATACAACTAACATAACATCTTGTGCTGCGCGAGTGAAACTCAGCACCATGTCTGAAATACCTGCCGCAGTATCAATAATTAAAATATCAAACTCGGTCTTCATTTCACTAAAAGCGCGTATTAAGCCGGCATGCTCAGGTGGTGTTAAATCAACCATTGATTGAGAACCCGATGTGGCAGGTATTATTTTAATACCTGCTGGGCCTTCTATCATTATTTCATCAAGTTCACATTCACCCGATAAAACATGAGAAAGATTTCGTTTTACTCTTAATCCCAGCATGACATCAACATTTGCTAAGCCTAGATCAGCATCTAGTACTAAAACACGTTTACCTTGTTGACCTAAAGCTATTGCGGTATTTAATGAAACATTGGTTTTACCAACGCCACCTTTACCACCGGAAACAGCTATCACTTTAATTTTTTGTGTATCTTGCATTTTTCTTAAGCCGCTCGCTTGATCTGTCATTTTTAATACTTCTAATTCAATGAAATAATAATACTATAAAACTGCAACTGGGGCTATCGGCATTGCTCTATGATTAGAGATATTTTTCTTTGCTAATCTTGTCGCCATTTTATCAGCTAATATCACTAATTTATCCGCATTAGCTACTTTAATATCTTCTGGAACTCTTTGTCCATCGGTAAGATAACTGATTGATAACCCGTTATGAATTGATGTTGAAATAATTTCGCCAATACTAACACTTTCATCAAGTTTAGTATAAATACACCCTGACAATGGTATTTTTCTAAAACGATCTACATTTTCTTGCATTACTTGCTGCTGACTATTTGCTGCCAGTACAAGATAATTGCGGATCCTTACACGAGAATTTGAAACAAGCGTGGTTAGGTGCTTTACCAAACGAAGATCGCGTTGCCCCATACCTGCAGTATCAATCAGTATTAATTTCTTTTGACTAAATTGTTGAATAAGTGCATCAAGTGTTTCACTGTCTTTAGCTAATTTAACCTGACACCCTATAATTTTTCCGTATGTAGACAATTGCTCAAAGCCAGCGATTCTATAGGTATCAGTTGAAATTAGAGCGACTTGGTCGCTACCATGTATTTGTGCAAATCGCGCTGCTAGTTTTGCAATTGTCGTTGTTTTTCCAACACCTGTAGGCCCAACTAATGCAACAACACCTCCACGATGAATAATATCATTTTTTGTCGTGTTTATTTGTGTTGCAATTAACTTTAGAGCCTGCTGCCAAGCTTCATCTTCATTACTGTTTGTAGGAACATAACCTGCTATTTGATCAGAAATTTGCTCACTTAAACCTAATGCTATTAATTTATTATATAAAACAGCTCTTTGAGGATCTTTTTGTGCCATATCTTGCCACATTAATCCCGACACTTGATGTTCAAGTATTTGTCTAATGGATGCCATTTCTTTTTGCATAATATCAAAATCTTTTTTACTGACACTTGCAACATCAACATTAGGAATAACTTTATTTAACGGAACACCACTCGTTGTTTGTTTTTCACCTGCAATTGATTGTGACTCTGGTGCAGGAATATTGCCATCAGGGGTAGATTGACGCAAACGTTCTGTAAAGCTGCGCAACTGCTGCCCTATATTTGATCCTTCCTCTAAACGCTGATGATACTCTTTTGATGTCGTTACCGTATTTTGTTTTTGTGGTGAAGTGTCATGTTGAACTTGTCTATTTAACAATGCAGACAAACTGTCTGCAGGGGCTGAGCTGTTTTCACTTGCCGAATTTGATACCTGAATATTTTGGCCAAATGCCTTAATCGTTTTAGCATTCGAGAGATCTGGTTCGTTTGTTGGTGTTTGATTATTATTTAAACCTAAGTTGACAACATCATTGGTGATTTGTCTTTCTTCAGACTGAGTATTATTTACTTCAGGTACTGATTGACTATAATCAATAGCCGCCATTAATTCGATACCTTCTGGTATTTTTTTATTAGACATAATAACGGCATCAGCACCTAATTCATCTTTAATTTGTGCTAATGCTGTTCGCATATCTCTGGCAACAAAACGTCTAATTTTCACAGTAAACCCCTTTTTAAACTATCAATATTTCGGTATATCGTTTATCTGACAGCTTTATACTTTTAACTTCTTTTATTGCCCTATGGCACTTACAATTTTTATTTGTTTATCATCAGGTATTTCTTGATAAGAAATAACCCGTAACCCAGGAATAGTATATTTTACAAACTTAGCTAATACTGTACGTAAAATTCCTGACGTTAATAATATAGGAGCCTCTCCAGCCATTTCTTGCTGTTGCGCACCTTCAGTTAATGATTTTTGCAAACGTTCTGCTAAACCGGGTTCAATACCCGCGCCATCATCTCCTGCCATCTGCATTGATTGATGCAACATTTGTTCCAACTCTGGTGCCAAAGTTATGACAGGTACCTCAATATCAGAACCGACCAAATCTTGAACAATAAATTTGCGCAAACTTATTCGTACAGCTGCTGTTAGTATTTCAGGATCTTGACTTTTAGGACCATACTCAACAAGGGTTTGTACAATAGAACGCATATCTCGTACTGCAACACCTTCATTCATCAGGCTTTGCAACACCTTAACAACTGCGCCAAGTGATAAAGTATCAGGAATAAAACCTTCAACTAATTTAGGGTAATTTTTAGCTAATAAATCAAGTAAATTTTGAACCTCTTCATGACCTAATAACTGAGAAGCATTATTGGTTAATATTTGGCTTAAGTGTGTTGCTAAAACAGTGGCTGAATCAACTACGGTATAACCTAATGTTTGTGCATGTTCTCGAAGATCTTTATTAATCCAGATGGCATCTAATCCAAAAGCTGGATCTTTAGTGACAACACCGTCAAGCTTACCAAAGACTTGTCCTGGGTTAATTGCTAGCTCTTGGTCATGGCGAATTTCTGCACTACCAACATTGACGCCCATTAATGATATTTGATAGCTGTTAGGATCTAAATCTAAATTATCTCGAATATGAACAGCAGGCACTAAAAATCCAAACTCTTGTGAAAGTTTTTTACGTACACCTTTTATTCTACTTAACAGTTCACCGCCTTGAGCTTTATCAACGAGAGGAATTAAACGATACCCAATTTCAAGCCCAATAACATCAACATGATGAACATCATCCCAATCAAGTTCTTTTATTTCCTCTTCTTTTTGCTTACTCTGAACTTGTTCCTCTTCAGCAACTTTTTCCATTTCAACAATTTTATTTGCTTTTTGCTTGGCGCCAAAGTAAGCAGCCACTGCAATAATCGCAGAAAACAATAAGAAAACAAAATGAGGCATACCAGGAACAATACCCATTACAAACATAACAGAAGCCGCAACATACAAAGACTTCTCTTGCCCTAGTTGACTGCTAACTTGTTCGCCCATATCTTGTGCGGTATTTTGCCTAGTAACAACAATCGCCGTACCAACAGAAAGTAACAACCCAGGTATTTGTGCAACTAAACCATCACCTATGGTCAATAAGGTATAAATTTCAACTGCACTATTAAAAGAAAGGTCGTGTTGAACCATGCCGATGATTAACCCACCAACAATATTAATAAATAAAATTAAAATTCCAGCTATTGCATCACCTTTCACAAATTTACTTGCACCATCCATAGAACCATAAAAATCGGCTTCATTAGTGACTTCTATACGGCGTTCGCGTGCTTGGTCTTGATTAATAAATCCAGCATTTAAATCTGCATCAATTGCCATTTGTTTACCGGGCATCGCATCTAAGGTAAACCTAGCCGTTACTTCTGCAATACGCCCTGCACCTTTGGTAACAACAACAAAGTTAATAATAACAAGAATTAAAAATACAACTAAACCAACAGCATAGTTACCACCAATGACAACTGAACCAAAAGCCTCAATAACTTTACCTGCAGCACCTGTACCTTCATGACCTTCAAGTAACACTACTCGAGTACTCGCTACGTTCAGTGCTAAACGAAAAATAGTGGCAATAAGCAAAACTGCTGGAAATGAACCGAAATCAAGTGGTTTTAAGGTGTAAACGGTAATTAATAATACAACCAGAGAAAGTGCGATATTGAAGGAGAATAGAATATCTAATAACCAAGTAGGCATTGGTAGAATAACCATACCTAAAGCGGCCATCACCAATAAAGGCGTTCCTAGACCAGAAAAATGTTTGAACTTATTTTCATTAAATTTATTAAAATAGGCTGTTAATTGCATTATTACTTCATGATAAATTTTTGACACTTATTCATGAATTTGCAAGTGTTATACCATTATTATAATGATGATTAAAATTAACTATTCCACGACAATCACATTCGAGGGTGACAGCGCTATAACATTATCTCCTATCCTGAGCTTGTCGAAGGGTACTGACAGCTGAAAGCTAATGACTTTTTAACTTTACTTAACTAATACTTAAAGTCATCAGGAATAGGAAGTTCTTTTGCAATGGGTGTTGGTACTTTTCCTCGACCTTTTTTATGCTCATTTAATTGAAATATAAAAGCAAGCACTTGTGCAACTGCGGCAAAAAGCTCTTCAGGAATATCTTCACCAACTTCCGCCGTGTAATAAAGAGAACGAGCTAAAGCTGCAGATTGAATTATTTCAATATTATGCTCTTTGGCAATAGTTCTAATGTGCATTGCCATTTCATCAACACCTTTAGCGAGTAAAATAGGCGCACCACCCGCAATTGGATCATATTTCAAGGCAATTGAAAAATGTGTTGGATTGGTAATAATAACATCTGAATTTGGAACATCTGCCATCATTCTACGCTGTGACATTTCATATTGAGTACGCTTTATGCGTCCTTTTATTTCAGGATTACCTTCTGTATTTTTATGTTCATCCTTAATTTCTTGCTTGGTCATTTTTAATTGTCTATTATGATTCCAAACTTGGTAAGGTGCATCAACAATCACAATGAGTCCGGTTGAAAGAGCCAATGCAAAGAACATCCACAATAATAAATTAACCGAGTGACCAAAATTAGTGGGAATAGTTTCTAAGCTTAAACCTAAAATTTGCCCAAAAAGCCCTTTTAGCAATAAAAAAGCCATAATAAAAACAACAAAAAATTTCATGATTGATTTTAATAGCTCAACCGCAGCTTGCACACCAAACATACGTTTAAACCCAGCTAAAGGAGATAACCGACTTGCTTTTGGCGCCATAGCCTCCCACGAGAAACTCATACCACCTAACATAGTGTTACCAATAAAAGCAGCCACAATTATAATGAAAAATATCCACAGCAATGGTGCAACAACAAAACTGGCCCCATTAGCAACAACATTAAAAAGTGCATTAACATCCATCGCTTCTTTACGACTAATACTAAATAATCGGGTCATCATTTTAGCCAGAGCTGTAGCCAAAGAATCGCCAACAATTAATAAAGCACTTGCACTACCCACAAGTACAAACATCGTTCCTAAATCTTTAGAACGCGCTATTTGCCCTTTCTTTCGTGCATCACTTAATTTTTTTGCGGTGGGTTCTTCTGTTTTTTCACCGCTATCTGACTCTGCCATTTAGACCCTAATAACTACTATGATTTACAATCAATTAGATAACAACTAAAGTCTAATGCTCGTTGCCATTGTAATTCAAAATGCGTTAAGAAATTACCAAAGGTTAACCACATAATTAATAAGCCTGACATCATGGTAATGGGAAAACCAATAGCAAAAATATTTAACTGCGGTGCAGCTCTTGTCATAACACCAAATGAAAAATTAATTAATAGCATAGCGGTTAAAGGAGCTATCGCTAAAGATAAAGCCGTCGCAAACATCCAACTTCCCCATTCAACAAGTTCACGAAATTTAATACTTGATAAATGTTCGGTTGGTATGGGTAAGGTTTCAAAGCTTGCAACAACAAATTGTATATAGGCAAGATGTCCATCCATCGACCAAAAAAGTAACGAGGCTAATATTAGAAAAAATTGACCTACGGCAGGTACATTCATACCACTGGCAGGATCAACCAATGATGCAAAACCTAACCCGGATTGCATTGCTATAATTTGGCCTGCCATCGTAAATGTATTCACAACCATTACAGTAACAAAACCAAGCATAATGCCAATAAGCATTTGTTGCCCTAATAAAATAGCCGTACTAAAAGCAAACAAATCATCTACTTTTGCAGGAGGAATCGCCGGCATAATAGCAATAGTAAGAACCAGACAAAGAAAAAGCTTAACTTTAGCGGGAATAGTACGTGAGCTAAAGCCAACCATACTCATAATTAAGGCAGATATACGCGTAAAAGGGAGAATAAAGTCAGCTAAATATTGATTAATAACTGATTCGGTAAACTCCATTAACTGATCACACTTGGAATACTAGCAATCAATCTAATAGTGTAATCCATTATTTGTTGAACAAACCAATGCCCACCTATTACCAACGCTAATATGGTAACAATTAAACGAGGTAAAAAACTTAATGTTTGTTCATTAATAGAGGTTGCAGCCTGAAATACAGCAACCACTAGGCCAATACATAAACTAGGGACAATAACAGCACTTACTAGCATGATCACTAGTAACATTGCATCTCTTAATATATCAACAAAGACTTCTGGACCCATCTCAAACTCTCTTTATTTTTTCACTTATTTTATACTTGTTTTGTACTTATTTTATACTAAAAGTCATCCACCCATGCCATAGCTAGTTGCAATAGTACCAATCACTAAGTTCCAACCGTCAACAAGAACAAATAGCATCAACTTAAAGGGTAACGATACAATCATGGGTGATAACATCATCATTCCCATTGCCATTAATATACTAGCAACCACTAAATCAATAATAAGGAAAGGAATAAACAGAATAAAACCAATTTGAAATGCAGTTTTAAGTTCACTAATGATAAAGGCAGGAATAATAACGGTCATGGGTAAATCAGTTGGTGTATCAACCGACTCAATACCCGCCATTGCTGCTAAAGTACCTAAATCTTTAATGCGTGTTTGCTCTAACATAAAAGCACGTAGTGGAACTTTACCTCTATCGATAGCTTCAACAGAAGTCAATTGTTCAGCCAAATAAGGCTGAATAGCTGTTTCATCAATTTGATTATAGACAGGCGTCATAATAAAGAGCGTCATAAACAAAGTTAAACCGATAATAACCTGATTAGAAGGTGTTTGCTGTAAGCCAAACGCTTGTCGTAAAATGGCCATCACCACAACAATACGAGTAAAGGAAGTCATCATAATAACTGCGGCAGGTATAAAACTTAGCGCAGTCATAAAAATTAATATTTGTAATGTTACTGAATATTCTTGAGAACCATCAGCATTAGTTGTCAGTTTTAAAGCTGATAAGGATAAATCTTCCGCTGCATAAACACCAAAACTGGTAACAAATAGACTAAGTGCTATAACAACTAATAATGCTACTTTATTCATAATACCCTTACTATTTGTATCAATACTTATAACCATTCAAACCACATGATTCGGTTGGAATTATTTATTTGTTTTCTTAAAAACAGATAATATGCTACCACCGAGTTCAGGTGTTGCTAATGACGGTGTTTCTATCGGTACTTCTAACTGTTCAATTAATGTTATTTGACTCGGTGTGACACCTAACATTAACTGTTTTTCTCCCGATTGAATAACAATCACTCTTTCTTTTGCGCCTAAAGACAAACTCGCAATAACTTTTAAATGTCCACCACCTTGTTGCACTAATTTAAAACGCTTTAATATATATGCGCTCAAAATAATTAATGCTAGTACCATCAACAAAGAAATTATCATGCTTGTGCTATCCATATTAGCCATCACATGTTTACCCACTTCTGGGTTTTGATTTTTAACTACTGATTTTATAGGTGTTTTATTTTTTGAACTCTTATTTTCCAAGCTGCCACTTTCAGGTATCTTACTGTTAGAGGCCGCCGTTTCAATTGATTTGTTTATGGCTGCTTTTTCAACCAGTACGGGTAAAGTATCATCTTTAGCCATAGCAAAACTAGATAATGATAAAGCAATAAAATTGAGAGCTATTATAATTAATGTATTTCTAACGATCATATTGCTTCTATTTTAGTTTTTTGATCCGCTCAGTTTGACTAATAACATCAGTTAAACGAATACCAAATTTATCATTTACAACCACAACTTCACCATGTGCAATCAAGGTTCCATTAACTAAAACATCTAATGATTCACCGGCAACTCTATCAAGTTCAACCACAGAACCTTGATTTAATTGTAATAAGTTACGAATACTGATGTGGCTACGACCAACTTCCATAGAAATTGTAACAGGAATATCTAATATTGCATCAAGTTTACGTTTTTCATCTATAGAAATAGGAGCGGCATCTTCTGTAAGCTCTTCAAGCTCAACAGCCTTTGCTTTGTCAGCTTCTTTATCAGTCTCTTCCTTAGCTGAAGCCTGCTCATCTAAGGCTTCATCCCACATGCTTAGATCTTCATCATTTTCATTACTCATACCACTTGCCTCAATTTAGCTATTTTATTTATATACCTGTTCCTGCTGAATCATGCATCTTCAGGTGGAGCGGGTGTACTATTCATCGTCTTCATCTAATAAGTGTATATCTGCTTCGTTCTCGAGTTTTTTACCGCCTTTAGTTAACACCGTAAGCTTAGACTTCATCGGTTCAGGCCGCTTAATTTTTGACTCTATTTTTAATGCAATGTTATCACGACTGCGACCAAGCTTAGCTCTAAAGGTTGGTAAGTCTTCAACTAAAATAGTGATATGTTCTGGCATATCTATTGGAATAATATCACCAGCTTGTAAATCCATTATTTGTTTTAATGGCAAATCTATTTCTAAAAATTTAGTATTCAATTGAACTGGCACATCCATTATTTCATCACGAAGTGCTTTAGACCATCGCATGTCAGTGTCTTCTTTGTCACTTTTTACACCCGCATCTAATAGCTCCCTAATCGGTTCAAGCATTGAATAAGGTAGCGCTACATGAAAATCACCTCCGCCGCCATCAAGCTCAATATGAAAAGAGCTAATAACAACAACTTCTGTTGGACTAACAATATTTGCCATTGCTGGGTTTACTTCTGAATCAAGGTATTCAAATGATGCATCCATCACAGGAGACCAAGCTTCTTTATAGTCTTCAAATATTAATTTTAATAACATTTGAATAATTCTTCTTTCTGTTGGTGTAAACTCTCGCCCTTCTATTTTTGCATGATAACGACCATCACCACCAAAAAAGTTATCCACTAAAATAAAAACTAGCCGCGCTTCCATTGTGATCAAGGCAGTACCTTTTAATGGACGAAAACGAACCATATTCAAACTAGTTGGTACAAATAAAGTGTGTATATACTCACCGAATTTGATCATTTGAATGCCATTAATAGAAACTTCAGCCGTTCGGCGCATCATATTAAATAAGCTAATACGCATATGACGAGCAAAGCGCTCATTAACCATTTCCAATGTTGGCATACGACCGCGAACAATACGGTCTTGTGAAGAAAAGTCATAGTCAACTGTACCGTCTTCTCTTTCGACAGCATTTTCTACTACTTCCTCTTCTTCAACATCATCAACACCATGTAATAGCGCATCAATTTCGTCTTGAGATAATAAATCACTCACTCGTATTTCTCTTTTTTTGTTCGCTTAAATTAAATTTTTAAATCATCGTTCAAACTAATTGCTTATTGCATAACAAAGCCAGTAAATAATACCTGCTCTATCGTTTCATTATCTTCAATATCTTTCATTTCATTTTGAACAGCAATCAATGCTTGTTTTTTTAATGATGCCTTACCAACAGTTGTTGCTAATTCATCAGCATTGGCCTGAGCGAAAACACGTGTTAGTGTATTTTCAATTAAAGGTATATGCATTTTTGCTATATCTTCATTATCAGCTCCACGAACTAGTAGCTGCACTTTAATCTCAACTAATCGATCTCGTGCTGCACCAGGAACATGAAAAGTAAAAGCTCTTGGCATAGATACATAAAGCGCACTTCCTATTTCGGCACCTTTTCCTTCTGAAGCACTTTCACCTTCACTACTTCCTTGTGCTGAGCCTTCGGTTTGAGTTACTGCTTCATCAGAACCACCCATGAAGAAGAAAAAATAACCACCACCGCCTGCGGCAAGAAGTACAACAACTGCAATTATAATAATGAGTTTTTTCTTTTTGCCTGAACCGTCTAGCTCTAATTCACCTTCATTTTCATTATTTTTTTCATCAGCCATGAGACACCCTTAATTATAAATAGACTTATATTGTTTAAACTATATCCTTGAATAACCACTAAGCCAACGTGTTTTCACCAATTCAATACCTATAAAGAACATTTATCCGCAATTAAATTGATTATGAACAATTTATCAACTAAAAACCTATTTTTTCTCAAGTTTACAATAAAACTTTATGCATAATAATCAACCACATTTGCTGAGTTATTATTTAATGATTGTGCTGACAAAAGTGTCTGGCTTTGCGTTAACTCATCTTCACTCATCAACGTTTGATCACTATTATTATTTGAATCTGAATTTTCATTAAATGATTGATTAGCCTGTTGTTCTACATTAGCATCCCCAACATCTACGCCCTGCTCCGATAACATGTCACGAAGCTTATGCATATTTTGTTCTAAAGCATCTTTTGCTTGTTGATTTTGTACGATAAAATTAACTACCGCTTGCTCACCTTGCATATTCACTTTAACTTGCATATTACCTAATTCTGGTGGATCAAGTGTAATATCAAACTGTTGAAGTTTTTGTGATATAACCAACATGACTTTATCTTTAAGTGCGTCGACAAAATCTTTTCTGAAAATTGAAATTGTTTCTTGTTGTAGTAATACATTATTTTTCTGAATTTGTGCAGTATCACTTGCTACATTATAACTTAATAATTCAGCTGATTGTTGCAAGGCATAGCTATCATTAACTTGCGTAGTATTTGAAACAATATCTGTATACAAACGCGTTCCATTATAACCATCTGCTTTATTCATATTAACAGTTATTGGTGTTTCCTTAATTTTTAAATTAACATCGTTACTAGCAAAATTTAGCTCTTCTTTTCCTTTTCCAAGCTCAGCTTCATCAACGGTTTGTAAATCGCTCTCTAATTCAAGCTTAATATTCTTTTCCTCTTGAGACATCGTTTTTATTTGATGTGCAAGTTGTTGCTCTGCTGTTTGGCTATTTAACGGCCTATTAATATGATCAACCGTTTGGGTGTTTTGTGATAATGATCTTTCAAATTCAGATTTAATATTTGTTTGGGATTTTGGAGTAACGGGTACTGATACCTCATCTAATTCATTGGTTAATAATGTATTATTAGTTTTTCTCGCTAAAACCGAGCTAACATTTTGCTCATCAGATTCAATCGATAACTTGTTGTTAATATGATCGCCTAACAGTTGTTTTGAACTTTTATCAATAATTTCATCTGTAGCTAATATTGGTTGAAGTTTTGCTTCGCTTTTCATAGAAGAATTATTTTTTAAGTCCACAACAGCTGAACCAAGTGATGCTAACTTTTCCTTATCAACCTCACTACTTTTTATAAAAGTAGAACCAGTCACTTCAGCTTCATCAACAACACTATTCATTATGTTTTTATCTAATTTTGTCTTATTTATTATTTCACTTTCTTTACTTTGTTGAGCTAAAGCAGGAGTTAAAGACTTCTCAATAATAGATTTGCTTTCATTCGTTGTAGTTTCGAGCTTTATTGCATGATCTAAAGCTTTGTTTGTCATTAACAATTTTTCAGCATCTGTTAATGATTTTTCATTTACTTGAGCAACCTTAGTTTTGTCACTTTTAAGTACGTCACTTTTAAGTGCGTCATTGGCTATTTCATGATGAGAAGTTAAAACTGCACCTACACTTTTATTCGTTACCTTTTTTTGCCCTTCCCCATTAGATACGAGCTCATCTAATTCACTATCAATAAGTTCATCTGTAGTAGTCACACTTTCTAAAACTGGTTGTTCTACTTTATTAACTAACGTTTTGTCTGCAGTATACAGTAACGAAATAAATTTTTGAGATTCCACTAAACTAATATTTTTTGTAAGGTCTACGGCATCTTTATTTTCAGCATCATTATTTAATAATACTTGTTCTGATGTTTCTAGTTGTTCTTCTATTACGTTTTCTGCATCATTTTCTACAGAATTGTCACTTGTGGCAACATCTTTTGCCGCTATTACACTAGGTTCATTAGTTACTTCTTCTTTTTTAGATATCTGTATATCTCTGCTATTTTTTTCTTTATTAGTATGTGTTTTAGTTACATTATGATCATCTGGTTTATCTGCGACATGCTGTTCAACTAGTAAAGAAAAACTGTTATCCCCATCAGAGCGACGAGAATCAGCAGTCTGACTTTCAGCTTTTAAATCAGCACCTTGTGATACGGAAACAGGTAATACATTAAGTTGTTGCATAGTAAATCCATTAATAAGGAAAGAGTGACGCTATTGCATTTATTACAAACACTCAAATATAAAAATCATATAAAACAGTCATTAAATTATTAAGTAATACAGCGTGAAACTATAATAATTTTCTATACGGTATGAATAGTTATTAAGATAAAAATATTCATTTATTTAATATAGATATATATTA
>Ga0209826_1000534_pt1 | contig 27038 bp, 26 predicted proteins | sample GOMGulsemesocosm_5_FD_184637 | JGI IMG/M metagenome (GOLD analysis project Ga0209826, IMG submission 184637) | Methane-oxidizing microbial communities from mesocosms in the Gulf of Mexico - GOM15C Gulf of Mexico (SPAdes) (version 2) | ecosystem: Environmental > Aquatic > Marine > Cold seeps... | reverse complement strand
AGTAGGTGACAATAAAATAAAAAATGCTTATACTGCACGCGTTTTGATAAAGCTATTTATTCTTAATCGCTTTAAATACATCTTAATGGCCCCTTAGCTCAGTTGGTTAGAGCGCCCGACTCATAATGAGCGGTGACAAGTGGTCAGAGTGAAAAAGCAAGCCCAAGCTTAATAAATGTGGCCCCTTAGCTCAGTTGGTTAGAGCATCCGACTCATAATCGGCAGGTCCCCTGTTCAAGTCAGGGAGGGGCCACCATCTCCACTAAATACGTGGGTTAGATGGTAATTAAACACTCACACTTCGTAGTTTTACCAAATAAGTCGCCAATCCCAACCATGGTCAGCTTGGACCACCTAGATTTTCCTAATTTTATCAATGATAAAGTCGCCACGTTTGATTAGGGATCGCCCCTCGTAACGAAACTCGTGTAACTATTCAGTAAATATAAAATAAGAATAAACCCTTAAATTATCAGGGCTTGTTAAGCTCTAACAGCTCTATCAAAACACTGATAACCAATCACAACATGATCTAATACTTCAATATCAAAATGTTTAGCGGCTTGTTTAATGAGTTGTGTAAATTGAATATCACTATTGCTCGGTTTAGGATTACCTGATGGGTGGTTGTGCACCAGTATTATCGCTGGCGCATTAATTATTATAGCTGAACGTAATACCTCTGCTGGTCTGAGCGTAACTGCGTTTACCGTGCCTATAGCAACCGTTTCATAGTTAATGATAGTGTGCTGGTTACTTAGGTTAACCACAATAAAATGTTCTTTAGTTTCTTCTGATAGAAATTTAAACACCTGATAAACCTTTTCAGGACTATCAAGTGCTTGATTCAAAATGTCACTCGCTACTTCTTTGAAGTCATAGCAAATACTAATTTCGCGTAGTATTGCCATTACTTAGCTTGTGTTTTATTTGTTGCTTTAATTTTTACAGGACCCTTCACCTTTTTAAGTTCATTATCTAGAAACCCCTCTTTTGCAGCATCAGTGATCGCATCAATAACAGCCAACAAATTTTCTCTACTACCTACGTCAATTGCAGGTTTTCTTTTTTCAACTTCGAGTGATTTATTACCGTATTTTATTTCAAAGTAATAATTGCCTCCAGATTGATAAAACCAGGGACGAATGCGTTTGGGCCGTTTAACTTTTCTTTTTTCATTGGTTTCTTCGTCAAGAATATAAACATCTTTATAGGCAATAAATTCAGTCTTTTCTAATAAGCATTGCACCATAGCCCGTTGTTCGTTTAGTCGCGTTATCAACTTATTTCGTTTTACATTGATTGGATTTGCAATTTCTACTTGGGGCTTTGCAATAAAGGTTAATGCTTGTAGTGGATTAGCTTTTATCATGGTAACTCCTTAATTATTAACTAGAGTTACCATCAAAACTATATAGGTATAAGGCAACGATTCTCCACTATAAAAATACTCAAGTATTTTCAAACTATTACTTCGTTAAACGATTATTAAATGTTTACTTTTCAATAGCTACTCAAGTAGCTTGTCCGTAAAATAATATAAAAATCCAAACCGTCCCCTAGTAAGGGGAATGTTTCGTTCACAAATAATGCTTTAACCTGAAAGTAATATTTGTATGGAGTAAAAATAATGAAAATAGATACTAGAGAACTAATTAAACATATCATCTTTAACGGGATATCTAAGCCAGAAACAGAATACCTATTAACCAGCTTACAAAAAACAACCCTAATTAGGTTATCAGAATTGTTTCAATGTGAAGACAATATCAAAGAAGAAGATGCACTCGATTTTATCGAAGATACTCTCGAAAAATATAAAACTGAGAGCTGCTTACTTACCGACATTAATAATCTTTCGATTGCTTTATCTGAGTTAATGTATTTGAAAGAATTTAAAGGTAAAGATGCAATACCTATTAATATTCAACGATTTTCATTTGAAATTTGTGAAAGTGGTAACTGTGTTCAACCAGAAGCTGCAATTATTTTAGCAATTGAAACAATGATAGAAGGAATAAAAAGCAAAAAAGTAAATGATGCAATGTGGTTGCTTGTTGGACAGTTTGAATCGGCCTACCACCATGCAATCCTAGTGCAGACTACTGTGCTTTCAAAGGTGAACAACTTTAAAGATGATGCAGTTAATGCTTATATCGATTATGAAATTCATCAAGTAGAAAATGAACTAAGACAATTTATCAGAGAAATTTTACCTCAAAAAGATAAACAACACCGTCTAAAGATGCATCTAAATAACTGGATTAAAGACAGAATAGGTAACCCACAAACTAAAACCAAGAAATACCTAGATAGATTAATAGCTGAAGAAAGGTATTTGTTGAATTATTATCAGTAACTTTCCTTCTAATTTAAAAACGCCCCCCACTCAGGGTTATTTAACGGATAACCCTTTCAAACAATAATGGCCTCACTTCAAACGGGGGTCACTTAACGGCCTCCATCACTTAACGACTGGAGGCATAAAATGCTAAACGTTAAAAACGATTCGGGTATCGATAAAATCCATCAAGCGACGTCGCAAGACTTCACATCACCACAAAGCATTGATCTAACCGATGCGCAGGAAGCTATCATCGAGGCAGCTTGCAAAGAAACTTCCGAAGATTTTGATCACTATACATTCAGCGCCAATGTATCAACTGGCTCACTTGAGATTGATGTTAGCGCAGCAGCTCTGGTTTGGGACTGGAGTTTTACTGAGTTTATTAACGCTTTCATGACTAAAAAACTTCAAGGCCATTTCAAAAATGTTGATGTGGTTATGTTTCATGGCACTCAAAATGTTAATGGTCTGCCAAGCTACCAAAATGTTGCTCCAATAGAGTCATCGAAAGTCGCTTATCTAATGTATCAATTAGATGAACAAGGCGAAGTAAGAAGTGACGCCCACGACATTGAGCTATTAGTTCATTGGCATAAAAGTATGACCAAAACTAACGATTACAAATTAATTGAGCAGCTTTTTGAGCGTGTAGCAGAGCCAGACTTTACGCTTAAAGAATTTGAACAGCGACTAGCTGAAATCAACTAGTACACGGCAAGGCTGTAAATCGGTTACAGCCTTTAATTTAAAATTAATTATATAGGTGATAAAAATGTCAAATGACAACGGTAAATCATGTTTAACAAATGCAATTTCTGAAGTTTTAGCACAACCAAGAAAAAAAGCTCCACCAAGACTAAGATCCGTAAATGTTCGTAACGCAAAGGCAAGAATTGTTGAGTCCGATTACGGAGATAGAGCAAGTATTGTTTCATTGATTCGGTATCAGGATACCAAAAGCAATAAATGGTGGCCTAGAGAATTTAGATTGGATAAGCCCGAAGGTAAGCTTATAAAAGACTTCATAGAAAAGGAGGAAGCTGAGGGTAGAGAGGTGTTTGATGGCACCACCTTATATCAGGTTTTATACTGTGAAGATGAAGCTGGTTTCAAGTTTTGGGAATCTATCAGCCGTTTAAGCACTGATGAGGCCGCATAATGGCCTCTTTAGATTCACTTCTAAAACAACTGGGCTCTGTAGAGCCCGGTAACATGGACTTATTCATAAGAATTAAAAGAGCCTGCTTAAAAGAAGGACGTAGCTTTGATGAAGTTAAAGATTATATTTCGGCGGCATTATATAGAGAACTTGATGAGGCACAGATAGAGCTACTCAATTCGGGCGATGAAAAGTCAATTGTTTATGCCGATATTCAAAAAGGCAACCCACTCGCAGACCTTATTGTTGCCCAACATTTTTTAGCAGAATTTCGTTTATCTGAGCAAGAAGGACAAGTATTTCTTTTTAAAGTTACAAGTGCAGAAGATAAAACCGTATTACCATTATATGAAAAAGACTATGTAAAAATACTAAAACGAGAGCTATCTATTCGCTGGCTTGAACAAACGGGAGAACCTATTGCGCCAGCTCGTGCGGGTGAACTTGTACAATATTGGTTTAATCACGAACAAAACATTTGTATGCCAGAGCCTATGGGCTTATTGGGTGATAATAAATGGTGTTTGCATCGCAGTAAGTATTTCCCTGATCCAAGTGTTGAATACCCTAGTTGGCAACGCATATTAGACAGAATGTCTGATGCCGAAGCTTTTGCAGCTTGGCAATATGGTGTTTGGGCTGGTTTGTATAAAGGTAGGCAATTTTTATGGTTGCATGGCCCAAATGGCGAGGATGGAAAAAGCGCACTAGCCCGTGTTATTGGTCAAAATTTATATGGTCCAGCGCATAATGCGATCTCGAATGCGTCGATCTCTTCCTCTGAAAAGCGCTTTCTAACCAGCTTCTTTGAAAATGCTGCTTTAGTGGTTTATCCCGATGCAAATAATCGACGTTGCTTAATGAGTGAGGCCTTTAAAACCGTAGCTTCTGCTGGCTCTGATCCTGTTCTAATAGAAAGAAAAGGTAAACAGGCTTATACCGCTACATTAAAAGCGTATATGTGGATCAGCTCAAACTATGCGCCTGAAGTAACAAACAACAACTTCATTACTAGCCGCTTACTTTATATTCATATTGGCAAAATGATAAATGAAAAGCCTGATCCTACGGTTTTTAAAAGACTAGAAGCCGAATTATCAGGGTTTTTAGCTTACGCTAAGTCTTGTTATGAAAAGTTATGTACCGATAACTACAAAATTGAAACGAATGATTCAACAATTGCTTCGGTAAGCGACTTCACTGAAGACTTTTATGAAGAATACTCGACAATATTTACTAAGTATTGGGAACAAGCCGATATCGACGAGCATGTACCAGCAAACAAAGTAAGAGATCTCCTCAAAATTGAAGGCTTTAGCTGTAATCGTAAATATGGTGATTTTACCCGTTGGATGATTGAACAGTTACATATTGTTAAGTGGAAAGATCCTAGCAATGGCGGCCTTGTATTTTATAAAGGCATGAAACCTAAAGGCGCAAAGCCACTAACTATTGCAAACAAACCACAATTTTAGGAGCAACTATGTTTTTATATTTTGACTTTGAATATCGTGATAATACTAAGGCTGACAGTATCATTTTGCTTACCTACATGAGCGCTAAAGATAAACTAGTTAATACCATCGATTTACGTAATGAAACGGGTATAGACGAGTTACAGAAATTATTTAAACAGCATATTAATGATATATGGGTGGCATATAACGCAGTAGCTGATCTTACTTGCTTATTATCGTTTAGGTTAGACATTAAACAATTAAATGTCATTGATTTAATGGCAGAAGCTAGAATGATCACACTTACACACTCTGATCATATTTCGCACTCTGCTAGCTTATTAGCGTCGTTAGAAAGCCTAGAAATAACAATCGATGATACTGCGGCTTTATGTAAAGAAATTACCAGAGAAATAATTTTAGAAAACCAGCATTACAATGATGAACAATGGCTTAAAATTGTGACATATGGTAAAACCGATGTTACGCCTTTACCCTGCCTACTCAGTAAAATTTGGGATGTTCACCTATTTAAAGAGCATAATATTTTGCTCAATGAAATGATCGAGCGTGGTAATTATATTAAAGCACTCGCTTGCTTAGATCACACCAATAACGGATTTCCTGTAGATACACCACGATTAAATAAGATATTTAACAATAAAACTAAGGTATTAAATTACTTTCAAACAGAGATCAACAAACAGTATGGTGAAATTTATGCACCTAAAGGCAAAGATGATCTTAAATTCAGTTATAAAGCCTTTAAAAAATGGTTAGGACAGCAAGATATAGACTGGAAAATGACTGATGCAGATTGGCCTGTTTTAAGGCAAGAATACTTTCAAGAAAAATTACCCTATCACCCCGAACTACGTAATCTATATGACGTAAGAAAAACGCTACAATCGTTAAATGGCGTTGACTTAAGATCACGAGTTAACAATGATCATATCAAAGCAGCACTGTTCCCCTTTGCACAAAAAACCAGTAGAAACAGTTACAAGCCAACCAAGGGCTATATGCTTAACCTAACTCCTTGGATGAGAAACCTGATCAAACCCCAGCAAGGTAAGGTATTTGTTGGTTTAGATTGGTCGCAACAAGAAATAGGGATCGCTGCGGCATTATCAGGCGATAAAAATTATCTCGATATATACAACTCACTAGATGGTGATGTTTATCTCGCACTTGCCAAAAAGTCGGGTTCTGTGCCCCCAAATGCAACCAAACAAAGCCATCCACTAGAGCGAGATATATTCAAAACAATACAACTAGGTATTGGTTATGGCAAAGGCGTAAGCTCTCTTGCTAGTGATATTTATTGGTTGCATGCAAACAATAACGATCATGTTAATCTATCTAAAGCTGAAGCTTATGATATTGCTTACGAGATTTACCACTGGCATAAAAGTTCATTTAACGTCTACTGGGGCTGGATCTCAGAAACCATTCAATCAGCCCGTACGCTAGGATTTTATAAGTCTCTTGATAGCTGGATTTATTTTGTCGATCAAAACACAAGAGATACTCAACTATTAAATTTACCTATGCAGTCGAATGGTGCAGCAATGCTAAGGAAAGCGATTATTAACTGTAATGAACTACAAGATATTGAGATTGTTTGTACACTACATGACGCCATATATTTTACTTGTGATGAACGAACGATGGATAAAGCAATAGAAAAAGTAAAGCAGTGTATGGACAACGCCTGTACTGATTTATTGGATAATAAAATTAAGATCAAAGTGGATGCCTCAATTTACGATCACCAATCAGGCTATATCTCAGACAAAGGACAAGCATTACTTAATGTTGTACAGTCAGCAATTTCAAGCATGGATGAAGACAAGGCAGCATAATTAATATACATAACTAATATACTCGAGTATTTTTTAAATTTAGCTTTTAAGGGATCTAACTACTTGGGGATCTAATTGCTAAATAACTCGAGTAATAGCAATACTGTGGGGCTCGACCGCAGATTTATCAATGTATGAGCTCTTTAAGGGGTGAACTCAATCCTTCCAACGGATCTCAATATCCTTAATCCAGTTCAAATTTTTTTATTTTCGAGCGTACCTGATCCTACAACCGTGCGGGGGAATTAGCGCTTTTTAGCTTTTTCTTAATATTTTGATAGTAAGTCGACGCGCCAGCTGGGGTAAGTCCACAACGATTAATAAATGCATTGAGAATATCTTTTCGCCTGACACCTTCTTTGTCATACATAGATAAAAAAACTTTAGTCGCTTTATTCACTTTGGTTTCGTTTTCACTTTCTACCATGGGAAACCACCCTTAATACTTGGTTGTGAACTAGTTGAACAAGCACATCGAAACTTTGTTCATCTAAACATTCACAACCAGCAATGTCTTCACAAATAATCGCAACAAACTCTGTCAATTCATCAGTATTAGTCGCGTCATCTAGGCTATCAATCGCCATATTTGCCAAGGTTAATAACTGCTGTTCATTTAATTTAATATTATCTTTCATACCCTAAGCTTCTCGTCTGACAACTGTTAAGACAACAATATTGTATGGTTGTCTATTGGTCGTTTTTCTAGGATTGTTAGGTAAAACCAATTATTAGGAATATAAATGTCAGAACAACAAATTCGACTACCCAATGGTCAACTACTTGGAAGAATTATTGACAGAGGTAACCGTATAGAAGCCAGAGGAAGAAATGGCATATTATTAGGCTGGTATTGCAAAGCATCAAACAATACCAGATTAGCAACTGGTCACTTATATTGTTTAGGAAATGGAGTTCAAATGTTACTTTGAACCCTTAGTTGTTTTATCTGAACGTTTTGGATTAATGCTATTGGTTGATTGACGTATAGGCGATTGATTAGCCGATTTAACACGATATTCCAAATAAATAACATGCTCACCCGTCTTTTGATCAAACACTTGTTTTACACGTTTTAACTTCGAATTTCCGTCAGCATGAAAGCCAAATAGCTTATCTAAAACATATAAAGCTTTATTCCACCAGCTAACATTTGACTCTTGCAGTAGATCGTTAAGCAACATAATTATCTCCTTCAGGTTGTAATTTATCCAAAATATCACGTGCTTTAGCGGTAATATCTTTACGTTCAAGATGGGCGTAAATTTGCGTGGTTTTTATATCAGTGTGACCCAGCACCTCTTTTATTTCGTATAAACTTAAACCTGCTTGTACTAAGCGACTGGCACAGGTATGGCGTAAATCATGTATTCTAAAATTTTCTATACCAGCTCGTTTAAATGCAGAACGAATTCCCTTAGCTTGGTAACCCCTTGCTTGCCCTTTAGAGTTAGTAAACACATATTCGTCTGATAACCTTGTTTCATAACGGCGTTTTAAAATGTTTTTAACGCGCTGTGTCATATAAATAATCGATTGATTTTGCACTTTAGGACGCCAAAGGTTTATCGTACCTTCTTTAAAATCAACAGACTTCCAAGTCAAGCTAGAAGCCAATTCTGAGTACCTTGAGCCCGTATCGAGTAGGCAGACGACCAGATCATAATTATCTTGATAACGTCTATTTTCTTCCTTAGAACGGTATTCATAGTCAGGTCGAAAAGGACGTTTTCTTTTGGGCTCTAAATCAGCGAGTAAACGCTGCTCCTCTTCAATTGACAGATATCTCAAACGATGCCGAGGTAATTTAACTTTCGGATAATTAACCGTTTTCACTTTATAGCCGTGATCTTTAGCCCAAGTAACCGCACTTCTTACCGCTTGAAAATTATGCTTAATAGTTTGTGCAGCTATACCTTCTTTCTCACGTGAAACCTTAAATCTAGTTAAATCAGCATCTTTGAGTTGATCGATAAAAATATCAACATTCATCCGTTCTGTAATTGTTTTTACATTGGTATAAGCATAATTCTGACTACCTGTACCTTGTTTCTCTTCAAGATAGTTACTTAAAGCATCACGCAAAGAAACTCTTGGTAATTCACCGAATTCATCAATTCGGTGCAGTTCATCACGCCATTCTCGTTCCATGCGTTCAGCTGTACGTTTATTAGTGGTTTTTGAGCTTCGACAAAACGTCTTTCCTTGCCAATTGAACTGGATGTAATAGGAACCTGTGCCCCCTCTTTTAAATACACTCATAGTTATAAATCCTATAAAAAATTAAACTCTTATCGAGTCGTAAAGCTTCATAGCTATTTATGCTTGAGATCAACGGGCATACCAGATCTTGGCGAAACTTTTATTTTTATTAGCGCCAAGCTTATTACTAATCCTGATTTAATATTACAGCTATTTGACTGGCGACTGCTTGTTGTTCAAGGTGGGAATATCGTTGAGATTGTGTTATTGATGCGTGCCCTAAAAATTTCGACACAGCGAATAGACTCATACCCTTTTTAACTAACTTTGTAGCGGTTGTATGACGAATTGAGTGAGTACAAAAGCCATCTAGATCAAGCTCTTTATATACATTTTGAATAGTTTTTGCTGTCGTTTTACGTAAACCACCTGTTTTTGATGGGAAAATTAAGCCTTTATGCTTACTGTGTTGGAAGCGTCGTTTAAGTATTCCCAGAGAACGATCTGTTAATTTAATCACTGATTCTGTCTTTGTTTTACTTCGCCAGAGGTTTACCTCACCATTATCTAAATCAACAGAAGAAAATGTGAGTTGTTGGATTTCGTTTAATCTGGCAGCGGTGTCTAATAATAAAACCACTAAATCATAATCATCAGGATTTTTATTTTGTTTTAATCGTTCTAGTAACAACAACTCTTGCCGGTTTGTTAATACTTTTGTGCGTTGATTATTCACTCTGACTTTAGGAATAACTAAATTTTCAGGCTGTAAGTAATCGGCAGCTTTTGACCAATTGATAACACCTTTTAATGTGGTGAGCATTAAACGAATACTACCTTCAGCAATACCATCTCTACGTCTAAGTGAAACAAGCTTATTTAAATGTCCGCCATTTAAGCCATGTAGATCACCAGACAATGAATAAACTCGACATACTTGAGTATTCAACGCTCTAATTTGAGTATCTAAGTTTTGCTGATTAATTGAACCTTGCTTACAACTCGAGTACTCAAGTATCGCATTACGTAGACTAATGGTGGGTTTATCACCTAACACATACTGGCGATATAAAGTTTCACGCAATTGACTTTCAAAGCGCAAAGCTAATGATTTTTTAGTAGTTTTGGTGCTACGAATTATTGTTCTACTGTCAATGGAAATTTCGCAATAATAAAATTTTGAGTTTTTACGTTTGTAGATAGACATTGTAATCCCTAAGCAGTGATTTAGGGATATTTTCTACTTGGTTGATAACTTAGACAACGGATAATATTTGTAGATTTGGCATTAGCTATACGAGAAAGGGATAGCCATCTCTCAAAAACACTGATTAGTAGGAAATTTTAGTGCATCAAGCAAATATCAACTAATCAAATGTAGTTTTAGGCTTTCGTTTTTCAACTTCTGCAGACAAAATTTCACAAGATTCAACAATATGACCAATAAAATCAGCTGAGGAGAACCTATCAACATAAAACTCTTTGGGGTTAAAGTACATATCATTGTACAAATACTTCGCCCCTGATTTATTTAAATTAATGAAACTCATACTATCATTTTTTCTAGGAACTGTTGGAAGCCAGCGTTGAGGCAGAGTTACAGCATCCATAACCCCCAATACACTTCCTGTTGCTTCGAAACTAAAACAAGCTGTCACAGACATTGAATTATAAACTGAAGCCCCTTTAGGTGTTAGAGATACCCAAAGGACTGTAGGGAGATTAGATTTTCCAGTGGATATATGACAGCTAAATCTCTCTTTAAGATCTTCAGGTATATTTAAAAGTATATTTTTTACAAGTTTCTTCAGTCGACGAACAGCATTTCTTCCGTGTGGTTCACTTGAGCGAACAGCTCTGCTCGGTTTGTTTTTTATCCAATCACAAATTTTGTTGTGGGATAGCATCAACTCATCTTTAATTTCAACTTTATTTTCCAAAGTATTATGGCCTTACAGGGTAAAACTGGAGATTATTTATACGGAAAAACATCTCAAAAATAAAAAGTACTAATTATTACCAGGTACTGTATTTACAAACAGTGATTTACGTGTATTATTGTAACACTATAGCGTTTCAAAAATACACAATATGATTGATTATTCCAAATTATTATACGATTTTAGAGTTTCTATTGACTTATCTCAAGAAGTCTTTGCAAAGGAATTAGAGGTTTCTTTCACAACTGTTAATAGGTGGGAAAAAGGCCATGCAACACCAAGAAATTCAATATTACAAAAAATTAGAGATAAATATCCGATGTTTAGCGAACTAGAAGAAAAAAATAAATCTGACAAGTATAACGTATATGCTTTATTTGCAGGAGCTGGAGGATTTCACTTAGGCTTCGAAGAAGAAGATTTCAAGGTTCTTGTGGCATCAGATATTGAAAAGGTTGCAGCTGAAACTCATAAAATTAACTGGCCAAATACTCCTTTTATACACAAAGATATTAGAGAACTAACTTCATCAGAGTTACTAGAAGCTGCTTCAGGAATAAAGCCAGATCTAATTATTGGCGGGCCACCATGCCAAGGATTTTCAACATTAGGAGCTAAAATATCTGCAGACCCTAGAAATGAGTTATTCGACCATTACGCTAGGATTGTCTCAGATCTACAACCCAAGGCCTTCTTATTTGAAAATGTAAAATCGATGAGCACTTTATATAAAGGAGCATTCAAAGACAAGGTTGTTAAACGATTTTCAGAGTTAGGCTATAGAGTTTATGAAAAAGTAATAAACGTCTCTGAATATGGTGTTCCGCAACTAAGAGAGCGATTGTTTTTATTTGGAACAAAACTCGATGCAAAGTTTTCTTTTCCAAAACAAACTCATGGTACAAGTTTAGGTTTATTACCCTTTGAAACAACAGGGAATGCCATTAATGACTTAGTCAACAAAAATGAAAAGCATATTCAAGGGCACCTTGCTTTAAACCATTCTGAAACAGTTATTAGCAGATACAAATATATTCCAGAAGGTGGAAGGCTACCACCACCAGAAGAGTTACCTACGGAAATTAGACGTAAGAATTTTGGCAATACTTATAAAAGATTACATCGAGATAAACCCGCACTAACTATGGTGCCAGGAAATAATGCATTTCCAGTACATCCAATATTAAATAGAAGTTTGACTCCAAGAGAAGCTGCAAGAATTCAAACGTTTCCAGATTCACATATATTTGCTGGTGATAGAAGAAGACAATGTATTTTAGTTGGTAATGCAGTCCCTCCTATTATGGCTAAATCTTTAGCCAATTCAATTTCTATGCATTTTAGGAATAAAGTTGATATCGATGAAGTAACTAGTTTAGCCGTAGTACAGAAAGGCTGTGACAGTGATGATTCGAATTCTAAAAACATTCTCAATAAGCACGGCTACTCCCCAAAAAAGGCAAAAGTAGAAGATTCATTTGTTGACCTTTTCTGTGGAGCCGGTGGCTTTACTATAGGTTTTACTCGAGCAGGGTGGACTCCTGCTATTTGTGTCGATTTTAACAAAAATGTTGCGTTAACGCATGAGCATAATTACGTTGGTACTCCATTTATACAAGGTGATTTATCTAGTGAAGAGTTAATGGACGATATCTGTTCTCGGTTTGAAAAATCTTCCGTTGGAATTGTAGTAGGTGGTCCTCCTTGCCAAGGTTTTTCGATGTTTGGCAAACGACGATTTGTTAACACTAAAGGATACGATCCACATATTGACCCGCGAAATAAACTAGTTTATTCGTATGTAGATGCAATAAAAAGATTAAACCCTCGATGGTTTGTTATGGAGAATGTAGCTGGACTTTTGACTCTTGATAATGGTTTTTTTATCGAATCATTAATGAAGGAATTTAAAGCTCTAGGGTATGATAATTTAGAATATAAACTTCTTAATGCTGCTGATTATGGTGTACCCCAATTAAGAAAAAGATTAATAATAATCGGCAATAGAACTGGTCACATAATTCCTTGGCCCAAGAAAAAATACTTTAAAGAACCTAAAGACTGGCAAAAGCCATATAGAACTGTAGGTGAAGTCATAAATGATTTAGCTGAAGACAATTCCTATTCGACTCAATTCAACCATGTGCCTATGAAGCATAAACCATTGCTAGTAGAGCGCTACAGTCACATTGAAGAAGGAGAAAAGCTCAACGTTGATAAATTGCCTGAACACTTAAAGTCGGGATACAGGACAGATAAGGTTAAAAATTACAGCCATATTTTTAAAAGAATTCATAGACAAAAACCAGCACCAACAATGGTACCAGGTCATAATGCATTCCCTATCCATCCTCACTTAAATAGGGCATTGACAGTTAGAGAAGCGGCAAGAATCCAGACGTTTCCTGATGATTTGGAGTTCAAAGGAAGTAGACAAGAACAATGTATACAGGTTGGAAATGCATTCCCTCCACTACTTGCAGAACTGATTGCGGGAAATATTAAAAAGGCAGAGACAAATAATTGGTACCCTGATAATCTACCAAAATCAGCAAGTTATGCTTTGGTAGATGTCACCCCTGTCAATAATAGTATTGAAAAGGAGGCTTTACCAGAGCTCTAAAATTGATAAAGGAAATCAATGAGCCACGATCTATACGCCTCTTGGGTGACAACAGAACTAACTCGATTATTAAAAGAAGATAAAGACGTGATGTTTGAAGGTGTCAATATAGATACTAAAAACATTACTCTTTATGCTAATAGAGAGTCAGGAAGAGTCTGGCCATTGCCTGATGGAAGAATCACAATGGATGTGAACAACAAAAATATCGAAGTAGCACTAGAACTAAAGAGAACCAATGAAGGGCTCCATGGCGTTTTAACTGCTGTTGGTCAAGCTCTGGCATATTTAAAGAAAGGGTATGATGTTTCTGTAATAGCAGTACCTGAAAAGTATCATTCATATGATAAACCTGGTCAATATATCAAAGAATTAATAGATCAGACTTCAGCAGAATCAAACATAATTGTTGTAACTTACAGTGAACCAGATGAAAGCAAATTATCTCCCTTCAAAAATAAACTAAAACCTTATCGTCGTATTTCATTTGACCCAGCAAAGCAAGTATCGACTAAAGCCAGGGAATTTGATACTAAATTAGCAAGTACTCAATGGGCGCATGTTAGAGCTGGCAGCACAGAGGCTCATACTTTTTATAAATATTTACAAACAGCAAAAAACTTAAGCTCTAGTGAAGAAATTAGTGATGACTACCTGCTCCATCCTGACCTACTTATTGCCTGTAATAAAATTTCCTCCCAAAAATCCATTTTTGGTTTCTTATCAGATACAGCAGGTAGTACGTTATACGATAAAATTTGGAGAAAATTTTGGTTTACTTACGTACTTCATCTTGAGATTCAAAATATCTGGGAACTTGACAAACAAGGTAACAAAATAGTATCCCGTAGCTCTAACAAACTACAATATGACAAAGATAAGTTCAGTGAATTCTTTAGCAAGACAAAAGTGTCGATAAAATGTATTTTAGTTGCGGCTCTGAAATCAAAAAAACCTGTAATTGAAATTCTTAAGGGAGTAAATAAAGAAGATAGACGTGCAATACAGAAGCTAGATAAATCTAAAAAGATTAATTTAGGTACAATATCAGCTGAAGACTTAGCATGGGTTGCCTTCGCAATTAATATAAGCAATAGAGCTCACAGTTACCGAATAGATGTACAAGCTGGTATTAAACATTCTGGATTTCAAGAGGCTGATGGTAGACCAACAGAGTTAGGGTACAAATTTGTAGATCTGTGCGAGAGAACAGGTGAATATTTTTCAGGTAAACCCTTCATGCTCTTAGGTGCAGCTCTTTTAAAAGAAGGGCAATTGGCAGCTTTATTACATTATATCCATAAAATATCAGACGATTACTTTGATAATAACCCATTAGTGGCAACTAAAAAGGTAGGGAAAAAAGGAAAGTTGGAATTTGACATAAATGTCTATATCGAGCACCTCAGAGACATATTGACTGACGAATTAAGGGTAATGAGTAATAAGAAAGGCTCCGCTAAGCCCCCACTTCAAGATGAATTTGTTATTCTATCTAAACTCGGCTTAATAAAATCAAAAAATAGATATAGGATCGGTTGTGGTCTATCAATCAACTGGCCAAAATTCAGTGAATTCATGGAGATTGATATAAGCTAAAAATGAAAACCTAAAAATTTCACAACCTTAAATGAGTGATGAACGACTTCTTAACAAATAACCTTTCACAAGGTTTTGGTTAATTAATTGCAAAAAACCTTAAAAAGCAAAGACACATAACGGCTATCCTGATAATCTACTAAAATTAGTAAGTTATGCTTTGGTAAAAGTCGATATTGTCCAGTAAATGATAATGCCAGAGCTCTAAAGTTGATAAAGGAAATCAATGAGCCACGATCTATACGCCTCTTGGGTTACAGCAGAGCTATCTTCACTTTTTAAATCGAATACCGAGATTTTATTCAAAGACCTTAGTATTCAGTCATCTTCAATAACTTCATTTGCAAATAGAGAGTCTGGACGGGTCTGGCCTATACCTGATGGGCGAATATCATTAAACCTAAATTCTGTTGATATTGAAGTAGCTTTAGAGTTAAAGCGAACTAATGAAGGACTCCATGGAGTTCTGACAGCTACAGGTCAATCACAGGCCTATATCAAGAAAGGTTACGATATATCTGTAATCGCTGTTCCAGATGAATACGACTCATATTCGACCCCCGGTCAATACCTAACAGAGTTACTAAATTCAGTAGATAGTGATTCAAATATAGTCATAGTTACTTATTCTCCACCAGATGAAACAAAGCCCTCTCCTTTTAAAGGGAAGCTTACGATACATAGGAGTATTTCGTTTGATGTAAACAACATCGATACTTCTAGAGTTAGAGAATTCAATTCAACGAAAGCTAGCACCCAATGGGCTCATCTTCGAGAAGGGAGCAGTGATGCCCATTGCTTTTTTAAATATTTACAAGTAGCAAAAAATGTTAGTGCTACAGAAAGTTACACAGAGTCAATGCCAATAAGCAGTGAACTAAGCCTTGCCTGTAATACAATTAATCCTAGTGTTAGTGCAATTAAATTTTTGTCAAATTCTACAGGAAACTCACTTCATGATGAGATCTGGAGAAAATACTGGTTTGACTATGTCATTACTCCTGAGATGCAAACGATCTGGCAAATAGATACTAATGGCAACAAGGAAGCTATTAATTTTGACTCTAAACTGAAATCAGACGCTGATACTTTTAAAAAATTTTTTGGTGGACGAAGCGACTCAACAAAAAATAAGCTTGTAAACGCTTTGAATTCGTCGAGAAATACTGCTGATATACTTCAAGCAGGAAACGGGGAAGCTAGAAAGAAAGTTAGGCAGCTAAATAGTGATAATATGATCGATTTGGCTACCATGAGTGCAGAAGAACTAGCTTGGATTATTTATGCTATAAACATACATCATCGGGCGCATAGTTTCAGAGAGGATATTGATTCAGGTTTAAGCCACATAGGCATGTTAGAAGACGATGGAAGGCCTTCAGAGCTAGGCTATCGTTTTGTTGATATTTCAGAACGTACTAATGACTGTTATTCAGGCAAAGCATTTCAATTATATGGTAAAGCTATCCTCACAGAAGGACAGTTAGCATCATTCCTGCATTATATTCACAGAATATCTGATGAGATTTTTTCAAATGACCCTCTATTTTCATCAACTAGAGTCATTGAAAATGGTAGTATAAAATTCAATCCAGAAGAATATTTTCAAAATGTTAAATTGACCATGACAAATGACTTATGTGTAATAAACTCAGCAGCAGAGAGAGGAGGGACCGCTAGAAAGCCTTTTCAGGCCGAATTAGCTATTCTTCAAAAGCTTGGTATTATTTCAAAGAGTAGGCATCGCTTTAGGTTAAGTTGTGGCTTAATTATAAATTGGCCTAAATTGAGTGAATATCTTGATGAGTAATAAACGGTTGTTCAATTAAAACCGGAAACACCCATAAGTCAAACTGTTAGTGCTAAAAACAGGGTTACAAACAGATAGGGTTGCTTTGTATTTATATACAAAGCAGCTAGACAAAACACATAAACAGTAACTTTTTATGAGTATCGAGTAGATACCTTCTAATCAGATGGTTAAAAGTAAGTTTTAAAGTATCACTACTTTAAATTTAAAAACCCGCATGAGCCCCAATAAACCTAATACATTTTAGACCTACTTATAAAGTATAAGTATGCCTATGAGGTAAACCTCTTTAATAACAAAAGGTTAGTCTATTGCTGTAATGTGCTCTTAGGGATGCTGTTAGCGAGGTTGGTACTTTTGGCGTTTTTTAGTCGTAATTTACCCCAATTAGTACTTAAGTATATTTAGCTGGATAGTAGAAGTTCATTTATATAACCAAAGGTGAACTTCATGAATAAACTCGAGTATGAGCTACTTAGTAGCTATTTAGAACAATTATCTCTTAAAACACAAAATACCATAAATGGATTGCAGCTTGTCCAAAAGCACATTGATAGATTTAAATCACAGTTTTCTAAACGTGACATATCTGAGAAGACGAGAACACAAATTCCTTTGCAGGCTTTAAGTATTGAGCAACCATCCAATCGTAGCAATCAACCAAATGATTTGATTAAAATTAAAGAAGTTATACAGATGACTAGCTTGTCTAGGTCGTCAATTTACACTCTAAAAAATACGGGGGAGTTCCCTAAACCCATTAAATTGAGCTCTCATTCTATAGCTTGGGTTAGATCTGATATTGATAAATGGATTCTTCATAAAATTCAACAATAAAAGTTTCTCTTCAATTTTAGCAAACATAAATAGTGACAAATAGAATCAATAATGTAATCTAAAATCAAATGGACTATTTAATTCAAGAAATGGTGTTATAATGCGCACCATTTTTTACGACTTAACTAATAACAGTTGGTTAAAGTTAAGCACTACTGGAGGGTACAATGGCTGATATCAATGATGTTTGTGATTATGTAATCGTAAAGCTAGCTGAAGCTGGTGATACCCCTTCTGTCTTAAAAATACAAAAGCTGCTTTATTATATCCAATCATGGCACTTAGCTGTTAATAAAAAGGCTTTATTTAATGGCCACTTTCAAGCTTGGATTCATGGCCCTGTTAGTCGTGAAATCTACCATCGTTTCGTAGATACGAAGTTTATGTACTCAAGTGTAGGGGTGTCTGATCTTCTTGGTGGGCAAGACAAATTGAGCGATGATGATAAGTTATCTGTTGATGACGTATTAGATGTTTATGCTGAGTTTACTGGAAGTCAGCTAGAAGAAATGACTCATAAAGAAGACCCTTGGATAAATGCTAGAGGTACTTTGTCTCCAAGTGAGAGATGTGAAGTCGAAATTGACGAAGGCGATATGCAAAAGTTTTACGCTAGTCGTCTATAGGCATCATTTTTATGGCAAGGATTAAGCCAGTACTAGACGCATCATCTCCTGAACCGCGTCCCCAACTTAAAGTTTCTAGAGTAAGTGATGAAAAATACTGGACGTTTAGTTTCAGGTTTTTTAAACAAATAGAATTTTTCGGATTAGATGGCGCGAATACTAATGCGGTATGGTTTTCTTCTCTTCTTGCTAGACTTCAAGATTTATCTGACAAAAAATTATCCGAATTTTTGACCGATAGTGCTGCACAAGGTAAAGCTGGATATAGGTTCCACCAAATAAACTGGAGCCAAAAAAACATCCCCGTTCAAAGAGCTGATATAAATTGGCTACCCAAAGTATACCTTCACAACGAAACTGAATTTCCCTTTTTTCAGTTTCAAATATCAATGAGCAATGGACGGATAATCGGTTTTTTCGATGAACATTGGCATTTCAATATTCTGCTACTTGATCCATTACACAACATGCAACCTTCTAAGTCACATGGATATTCTGTTGATCCGTGCAGCCCTTTGTCATGTGATTACACTAGTTTAAATGCTAAATTTGTAGCGTTGAATGAAGCCGATTGTAGTAGTGAAAGTTGCGGCTATAAAGCCCACTTAAGTGATTGGAAGCAAACTAGCACATATACGCAAAACGTAATTTTGCATTTCATCGAGAGTGATATGGCATTAACAGCTCAAAGTCACATTGATAATGGAAAAGCAGATAGTTTTACCGATATATTCGAATCAGGAGTAGTTTATCTAGATGACTAAACACTGCATTGAGCTGGTAAGGTTAAACAACGCTAATTGTTCCAAATTGCTACCGTCAATAAAGCATTACCAGTTACTCTGAAAATCATACCACTCGATATAAATATCGTACGGAATCTGGTAAGAAGTAGGTCATGACCACTAACAAAGTGGCATAAAGAGTGGGATATCAATCTCGCCAGTGGGGCCTCATAATCGGTAGGTCCAGTGTTCAAGTCACTGAGGGGCCACCACTTTTTAAAGACTTATCAAGTAAACATTGACTAACACATACTCGCTTGTGCTATCTCTGTGCTACTAAATGTAAAAAATTGATATTTTCTGATTCTCACACGATTAATTAACTCAATAACGTTCAATGATTATATGCAGTCGTTATGAATTCACTGTGACAGCAGCCATTTTAAATACAGATGAATAAAATAAAACTAAGTAATCATTTTTAGCGTTATCCGAATATAACTTAGCCTTATTATTGCTCTCATTGAGTCAGATGTATGATCATCCAGCTGTTCTAATTTTATTTTAAGTTGAATTAATGTTGGAACCTCTCAATATAAATAATCAAATATATTTGAGCTAGCTATTTTTTAATGAATACCCGATACCTCGCTGCTTTCGGCGGGGTTATTAATTAGTTCTATATAACTCGAAAAGTAATGACAAATCACCACCATCAGCTGCTCTTAAGCTGTTGATATAATCTCTACGAGTTTGCGTCATTTTATCTAAATTTCGTCCACCCCATTGAACAGGTTTGAGAGCAAAATGTTTTTCAGCAATGATATCTGCATATATGCGAGAAAATCGTCCATTACCATTAGGGAATGGATGGATCTTAACAAGTTGATGGTGAAACCTAAGCACAGCTTCAAATGGAGGATATGTGTTAAATTCTATCCAAGCTGAGAGATCGTCAAGCAAGTTCCTTAAAGCAACTGAAACTTGCAAAGGGTCAATACCAATATTTTTCTCGGTTAATCGAAATGTTCCCGCCCATCCCCAAACGTTTTTGAATAATGCCTTATGTAAATCCATTGCAAAGTTGATTGTTAACACATCTTCTCTTACTATGTTTTTCTTGAGCCAAAGTAAGCCTGTAACAATATTTGCTTGCTCTAATTCGTCAAGTTGACTTTGGGTTGTAATATGCTTAAATTTTAGCCCTGCTAATTCATCAGGATCTAACGGTGTTGCCCCTTCTACATTTTCATTTGTGATCATTAGTTTCATCCCAAAACCAATTAGGCATTTCTTTTATTAATTGCTCCGTTACTTTTTCAATCTGTAATTCTACTTGCTCCGATGAGGTTGCTTGATCTTCTAATTGCATCTGTACACTAGCATTTTTAAGAAGTTTCACGGCATGGCGACGTGCCTGTGTTTCAACAAGAGTATTTATCTTACCTTTTGGCACAACAGCATAATAAAAATCGCACCCCATAGCATTAGCTGTTTCTTTAAGCTTATTAATAGTTAACGTTCCATCAAGCTCTGCTTTTTCAATACGATAAAGCTCACTTGTTTTAATACCTGCTTTTGCCATTATTAATTTTGCAGGCATTTTTAGTGCTTTTCTATTTGTTCTTAGCCATCCCTCTGGCGGCATCATTAGGCCTGAAATTTTTTGAGTAGCTGCATCTATTATTTCTCTATATTGCTGCGCCACTAATAATTTAATGTTCATAATAAAACCTAAAATTCTTCATATATAAAGAATATACACTAAATAATTGCATATATATAGGGGGTTAATAATTCATTGTTCTCTATATATAGAGAGTAATATGTAAGTTATTCCTTATATGAATGGAATTGTTTTGTTTGTTAGCCAATCCAATTAACTGCGGCAGCTTTATGTTCTGGCGCTAAGTGTACGTATCTTAACGGTCTTTCGAAATCATATACTAAAAAACCACAGTCTTTAGACGGTGGTTTTTTAGTAGTGACAGTTTTCGTCCACTCAGTAAATAACCTTCGCATGAACTTGGCAAATGATGATTTTTATTTACATGGGGGGAGTTCATCACAAGTGTCAGTTTTTCTTACAGTCAATCAGAGTTCATATTATATTTGCTATCATTCATTAAAAAAGGAGCTTGATTTGACCAAGCCCTTTTTTGTTAATGATCAATAATATTTAGCTAGTAAAGCTTTCTTCTTGACCAGCCGAGACTGCCTATAGCTGTTAATACTAACAATATACTAGTGGGTTCAGGAATAAGAACTCCGCCCACATCGCCAGCACGAATGAAAAGTTGATCGTAACCATTGTCAATATGAGACATTCGTACATCCACTGTCATTACATCATAAATCCCGCTGTATAAGGCGGCATTCAAATCGCTATTCCAAAGGCCGAACGCTGCAGAGTTGGATCCCAGATTCTGATTTACGGTAAAACCATCTACCCCTGCTATGATACATGAAGTTAAGGCCAGCACGGCACCGTCAATATTTACACATATTTCACCATGAACGTAAGCCCATTCGTCATCGGAACCGGGTAAAATATTATCCAGGGCAGCAGTTTGAGCTTGGCTTTGAGCGGCAAGGTCGGTGTTGTTCCCTGAAAGTGTAAACTCAAGTACGTCACCGTTATCAGCTGTAAGGTATACACGCATCCAAGCGAGCATGTCCTGACCACTATCAAGCCCTTCATTGGATCCCGTTTCATTGAGATTGAAAAAGAAAAGCAAATCATCACCGTCCAAAAAATTGATTAAATTTTCCGTGGTAATATCCCATAACGACAGTTCCCCATTGAGGTTTCCATCATTATTCCCATCACCATCAATATCTAGGTTGTCAGGGTTAGGTAACAGTGAGTTCGTTTGCTGAATATTATCACCTGTCCAGCCGTCTGGCGTTGGTTCATTCGCTGCCATCATGGCAAATAGATCAGAACCACCAGCACCACTTGGCGTATCAAACGCATCATCTATACCTGTGGCTGCGATATCGGTATTATTTTTAGATGCTTCAGGAGATGATATTATAACTATGTCATCCTTAATTTTACCCGGACTGGAATCGATGTAATACGTATCCCCAGCATGTGGTTGAAGCGATCCATCAAGGTTGTTTTGTAAAAATGACATTGAAAATACGGTGAAGTCATCAAAAATAAGACAAGTATCACCAGCGTCAATACCACAATCTGGTTCGGGCAATATTATCGTAGCAAGGGCACTGTTAAAAAATATATTAATAGATAAAAAACAGAGCACTACCGTTCTTAATATAAAATTCATATATTTCACCTATCGGCTATTATTAAAATATTTATTAAATTAATAATTGAATTTAATAAATATTTACGCATATTTCAGACCAAAAAAAATATATTCATTTGAATCAATCTGTTATTTTTAGATTTTTAAAAAAGCAAAATTAGAAGAGTGAAAATGTAAAAAAAGCTGACATTTTTACTCATCAATACGGCTATATTTCTCTTAACTGCAAGGCCATTTAGACTACATTTATTTCGGACATTGCTGATTGATAGGATTAAAAGTATATTCACAAGAGATTGGATAAAATTGGTGAAATGATTATTTTAATTGGTATAACTCACTAAAAGTTTGCTAATGAGTAAAAAGAGCAATTAATTTCATTGAAATTAATTGCTCTAAGTGGAGCACTTTTACATGTAGTTCAACAGTCACGGTAATAAAAAATTGTAGTTGCCGATACTACTTATACAATAAACCGGCCTGTGAGGCCGATTTATTGTAGCTATGTTAGAAATTATTCGTTATCAGAATGCGACAGGAACTTCATCTGAGCAATTAGATGTAGCTTCTTCACATACTTTGTAAAGGTAACTTCCACCACCGCTAACTTTATTCATCATTAGGAAACTCATGCCCTAAGATAACTTCTACTTCTGGATATTGCTTTTTAAATAAAATCAGCTGAGACAATGACTTTTTAGCTAATAGAGCATCTCCATCGCCTATTGCAGACGGTGCTAGGTTATTGTTGAATCCAAAACTAAAGTGACTGGCATCGCCGACAATCAACTTAGCGCCTTGAGCAGCGTTTATCAAAAAAGAGGTGTGCCCAGCGGTGTGTCCAGGTGTAGAGATGGCAAATAAAGAACCATCACCGTAAACATCTAACACTTTTTTGAAAGGGGGAACTTCAATGCCTTGAGTAAAGTCTAATGCCAACCAGTTTGCTCTGCGGTCAAAAAGATCACCGTTTGTTAATCTCGCTATAAAGTCATACTCAGACAGGCCTGCAATCACGGGTAGATCAGCAGGTAAATCATCAAGGCCAGCAGTATGATCAGGATGAAAGTGGGTGATAAATAGTTGTTTAATGCCAGTACCATTATTCGGTAATTGACTGAGTAAATTATGCTCTAAATTATTTTCAATGCTTGATAAGGTAACGAGCAGCTTCATCATTCTAGAGTAACTACCGGTGTTATCTTTTTTGAAACTGTCTGAAAAAGCAGCATCAATGAGTAGCTCGCCATGAACAGGGTGTCGAAGCCAGTGGCTTAAAACCGGAATTGGTTTATATCGATCAGCCCAACTATCTGGAGCATTCTGTAATAAGTCATTGCGGTCAATCGTGATATCACCCGCATGAATTAATTGGTATTCTAAAGGGGACGGTTTAGCTAAAAGCTGTACCCAGCTCTGCGACTTTGGAATGTTTGTTTTGAATATTGATATTTGTGGTTGGCTTGAAGTTGGCGCCATCAACCACAGTACCACAAGCACTAGAAACAAGGGTATTATCAGTAAAAGTAACTTAACTCGCGACCAAGATATAAACATAAAGAAAACCTCTATTTGAGCTTACAAAAATAAAATGAAAACTAATTGTGAGGCAATATAAAGTCTAACCTATACGTGAGGGTCAAGGCTCTTTTCAGAGATTACATTCATTATGTCATTTTCTAATAATTCTAAACGTTGCAATTTTTGTTCAAGCGCAGATATCTCATACTTAACCAGTTCAGCTTTTGCACGAACAAATTGCAACGAAGCCTGACAACGCTTCTCTATTGGTTTGTTATAAATATGCACAAACTCAAGTATTTCTTTCAGGCTGAAGCCCAGTTGTTTGGCATTTTTAATAAACTTTACTTTATCAAAATCGTCTTGCTCATATACTCTATATATTCCCTGACGTTTTGCTTTAGGCATGAGTCCAATTTCTTCGTAATAACGGAGTGTACGAACACTTACTTCCGCTTCCTTTGACAGTTTTCCAATATTCATAATTATTTGGTAGGCATTTAAGTGATTGATTAATTTAAAGTCAGTTATTGTGCTTGTTAATTCTAAAAATAATAACTGACTTTGAATAGTGATACAAATTGGCTAACTTATTTCTTCGTCGTCATCTTGTGGCTCATACTCTTGCTCAATTATGGAGAACCCTTCCTTAGCAATATATTGTATGCTGGCTGGCTCTGAAAAGTTAGGCACGTCATCATAACTAAATACCGAATAATATTTTTCTATATTGGCATTAGCAAAGTTATCATAGGTGTAATTGTCGGGGCCGCCATACAGTTTAACGCCGTCATAAGGTGACTTAGGTGGATGAAAACGATTTCGCACAACAAAGCTACCAACAAAGTCTTCGTCATCAGGATTATTCCACATCAGCTTGATCATACCATTTTCAACGCTAGCTTTTAGATCATTAACGGGAGGTATTGGTGTTTTCCTACGCTCTATGTATTCAATCACTAACTGTGGACTTTCGGCATCGCCATCTCCTGCCCATTCAATCACTTCATCATATTCTGTGGAAGCCGCTGTTGCTCTAATAATGAGGTAGCAGGGGTTATTGTTTTGATGGAGCTTTTCTAGATGATATTTACAGTAGCTATCAAAAATAAAGTGGTGAGAGTCTTTTGCTTTCAATTGTTGGTTACTGACTTCATAACCAATAAATTCGCGTTTTTTGCGATTTTTGACACTCTTAAAGTCTATGTCTTTTAATTCGGCTAATTCGATGGTGAAACGTGTATCTCGTTTGGTGGTAAGCGAGGTTTTATTTCGCATAATAAGATAGGCATTGGTGATAACCGTTTTATAGGCTTCAGGTAGCTCAGCTAGAGTAAAAGCCATTTGACCGTAAATGATCTCCCCTTGTTTATCAAAGCCTGAACTTAAAGTGTTTTCATGCACGTCTGTGGTGGTTATGGTGTTTAACGCTATTGGTGTCAATTGCAATTTTTTCGGTGTACGGGTATAAATTAACTGCAAATTAGGGCGATAATGAATGCCGGCACCAAATTTTCCATAACCGATATCAAACTGCATAATTTGTGAATCAGCCCCTAAAGGTAACTGTTTAGGGCCTTCAATACGCAAAATGATTTTGCCGGCTTTTATTGCTTGTTCAAGTAAATGTCGCTCAGCAATATTAAAGTGCCATTCACTCCATATACCTTGCGTCAGTTGATCTGACTCAATTGCGTGTCCTAAGGTTTGCATGGGCGTTGCCGCATGAATTTGAGAAAAACTACTGATATCATCTATTTCTTCAGCATTGAGTAAAGAAACCGTCCATTCACCAAAATTCTCTACTTTGGCATTAACGCGGTTCATCGGGTATAAGGAGAATCGAGTCGATTTTATAATAGCGTCATGTTGCATATTATTAAGGTTAAACTCAATAACGCCATAACATATACCTTTACGTTTATTCACACCGACAAACAAAGAGTTATGGCCAAAATGATCTTTATTATTATCTAGCGTGTATTGGCCAACATAACCAACCTCTTGGGTTGATGGAAAAAAAGATCGGGAGTATTCATCATTGGCAAGGTTGGTTTTTATTCTAAGCTCAGGTGAAAAACCCGATTTTATTTTAGTAACTCTATCTACAGCGCGAATGTTGTAAAAATAAGGCTGACCACTTTTCAGTTGTACGTCAGTAAATTGAGTATCTCTTGTGATTGCCACTAATGTTTCATCACAACAGGGAGACTTAGGTTGTAGGGCACGATAAACCTCAAAGTTCACTTCCATATCACTTTGATAGCACCAACTTAAGCTGACACTATTATCGTCAATATTAATTAATGAAAATTGCTCTGGTCGTTTAGGCGCTAAGCCCGAATAGTTTATTGATTCAGATAACGCATGTAGCACAGCAGGTATGTTTTCATCAACACTCTGTGACATATTAACGAGGTAATCAGGTATGTTACGAGTACCCACTTCAACGACGGTAGACAATATCCCCAGTGAATAGTAATACTCTCTGCCACTACCGTGAATTAAATTAGTCGGCGGCTTACCGCGATGAATACCGTATTTTCTGCCGGTAACCTTAAAGATCTCGCGATTCATATTTGCGCATAAAACATTGAGATCTGTGCCTTCAATCTCGTTTTCATGGTTAAATTTATGTGCAGGGAAAAATACATTGCCTTGAGAATGATAATCTAATGCCAGCGTGATGTTTTGATGACTCAGTACAAAGTCTCTAATCGCACTGGTTTCAGGCTCTGAAAAAGCGTGAGGCCCTGAATAGATATTGGAACCCGTGTCTGTGGAATGGCGAAACTTAACTGAAAAATTTCGATTTAAATCAACACCAAAAGTACCATCGCCATTATCTCTTCTATTTTTTCGCCAAAAAGAAAAATGATTGCGAGAATATTCAAAACCATCAGGGTTTAAGCAAGGCACCATATAAAGGGTATTACGTGTTAACGCCTCTTTTAATTTAGGGTTAAAACGATAATTTTTAATCACGTAATCAATAAACTTTATTGCCAATTCATTGCCAATCCATTCTCGTGCATGGATGGTTCCGGTATAC
>Ga0209826_1000533_pt1 | contig 27077 bp, 26 predicted proteins | sample GOMGulsemesocosm_5_FD_184637 | JGI IMG/M metagenome (GOLD analysis project Ga0209826, IMG submission 184637) | Methane-oxidizing microbial communities from mesocosms in the Gulf of Mexico - GOM15C Gulf of Mexico (SPAdes) (version 2) | ecosystem: Environmental > Aquatic > Marine > Cold seeps... | reverse complement strand
CTCTGCCTCCCATGCGCAAGGCGCTGAAGGCATCATGAACGCAGTTAAGGCGGGCATTACCTCAATCGAGCATGGCATTTTCATGGATCAGGAATGTCTGGATGCTATGATGGAGCGTGGCACCTATTTGGTGCCAACACTGGCAGCGGTTAAGAACATCATCAATAATAAGGATAATGGCATTGCCGCCTTTATCGTTGAAAAAGCGCTTCGTGTTTATGACCGTCACCGGGAAAGCTTTCAAATGTTCTATAAAGCGGGCGGTAAGATCGCCATGGGAACGGACGCGGGAACACCATTTAATATCCACGGCGAAAACGCACTTGAACTTGCCTACATGGTGGATTGCGGCATGAGCCCAATCGACAGCCTTCGAAGCGGAACATCAGTGGCTCACGGCTGCATGCAATATGAAGATCGCGGACAGCTCAAATCCGGTTTTAAGGCTGATATGCTTATTGTAAAAGGTAATCCAGAAACGGATATTAATATGGCGGCCCGATCAGAAAACCACCTGATGGTTATCAAAAATGGCAGCAAGGTTGTTTTTAACTAAGCACACCATTATCAAACACAGATTTGAAAAGCCGGGCCAATTACGTCCGGCTTTTCGCTTTTTAAAAGCTCTGACCTACATTATTTAAAGATGGCGCCCAAACAGACATCCGTAAATTGAAGGAGGGTGAGTTATGAATATGAGCAGAGACCTTGCACGGCAACTAACGCAGAAGACACGCCATTGGCACCGCCTACAACGTGAGAAGGCAATGCGACGCCAGACATTGCAAAACCATAGCAGTGAATATGCAGAGATTATTAACCTGAAAAAATCTCTAGCCCGGCAAACCGATAAAATACACAATATGCGTCGTCACTAGACATTTCTTTCCGTGACTTTGCCGTTGCACTCCGCAGTTCATTGGGCTATAGCATGAGCCTCCAATCAGCACCCGTAGCTCAGCTGGATAGAGCGCTGCCCTCCGAAGGCAGAGGTCACACGTTCGAATCGTGTCGGGTGCACCATTACTTTCAATGACTTAGATGATTTAGTTGATGCAAGGATATTGCTTGGCTACAGACTGAATGAAGATTCTATATTTCTAGTCTCAGAAACCACTAAATCAACTTATCTAGACCAAACCACGTGTATGTTGAAGATTAAGTTATATTGAGTGATTTTCTTAATTCGGTAACTAAATCACCTTGCAAATTGTGAATTTCCTCAATTCGCTCGCGGTCACTTGAATGCAGTTTCTTCTCAAAATACGTTTCTCTGATATCATTTGTACCCATCACAACACGGATAAAACTGGAAAAAGTCGTATCGCAAGTTCTCGATATCGGATTTTTCTTTTTTAACCTAGTTAATTCTAGGCCACATTTTTTCCTTAACCGTTTCATTGAGCGCTCTAATTTCTGTGCATCCAATTCATTCCAGTCGCTCGCCCAATATTCAACAGCAACATCACTAAGTTGCTCAATATTTTCTTCAATTTTGGCTACGCGGGTTATCAGCTCAGTTCTCTTACTACTATTCTTACTTACAACATAAGAGGTTAGAGCACCGGATATTGCGCCAAACACCGCGCCTAAAGCGGTAGTAATAAGTCCGGTTTCCAGATCAGCCAAAATCAAACGCCCTTAACAGATATTTATACCCCAGAGCCTATCTTGGCACGCTCAATGTATTCCCAGATTTCGTCTATAAGTGTTTCATCCTCGCTCAAGAGCTTCAAATGTGAGCGTAAGTATTTTATTTCAAATTCCTGCCGCCTGACGAGCCCACCAAATGCTTCTTCAAGAAAAGAAGAGCCATGCCCCTCGCCCCCATCAAGAGAAACCCGGACATCATCTTCTAGCTTAAGCGCTGGAATTAGAAATTCTTCTCTAAACGCTTCACCTGAAAAAGGTCCATCTGAGCGAAACCGCCCCGCTGGCACCGCAGAAAAATCTTCAGTTATGTTGACCAAAACCATATCCTCTTCCTCATTCAGCAGACAAAGTCGCTTCCCATTGGATAAGTGTACCTTCAATATCCACAGAATGGGTTAACATTTTCTCACCATTTTTCAAAGCTTTGTTTGCAGGTGAATAGATGTATTCGCCTTTTCCGCTCATTATTCTAAAATTTCCGCTTGTTGTTGAATTCGTATAGTTACGAATATCTCTAAAAAGTCCGTACCCCCGATGGCTTTGCTCCGTTTCAGATCGTTGCAACTCCATGGCGGCTCGAATCAGAGACGCATCGTTCTCTATAAGACCAAACTTATTCAAAAATTCTTCAATTTTTTCTTTTGCATTTTTTACCGGTATTGTCGCAGGAATTCCAACACCCTGATCGAAGAAAGCGATGGTTAATACTTGCGTAACTTTGTTATATGAAGCAACCATCCACCATTGCCCTCTCAAGCGCGGCGTCCGTGATATCACTTTTTCCGGATAAGCGTGGTTGGAAACATTTGTCATAGCTTCCGTCAGGCCACGGTATAATTTGGATTTGTCAGGAACTGGCAATCCAATCAACCACTCCAACTCAGATCTCAATTCCCTAACTTCATCTCCGATCGCTTTTCTCGCCGTTCTAAACCGCACAAAACTGAGATCAGTATCTTGCTCAACGAATTGAGGTACGTTGCTTATTACCAGAAGGTCAAACAGGCCCATTTCACCGAACAGACGTAATATATGGGGATTCCATTCGTCTAAATCAACCACTGACAGCTTGAAACCAGCAAGTCTACGCCATCTATCTAATTCTGCAGCCAATACCAAAGCGGCGGCAACGCCAATCTGCTCAAGGGGGCGAAAATCAACTTTCAGGTTTCGCCTATTCCGAATTCCCACGTCCTTTAAGTCGTCAATGAACCTAATAGTTTCGTCATAATTGTCTTGGAAACTGAATATTTTTGGAAGATAAATTGTTACACGTTTTAGTCGAAATCCGATTTCTCCATTGGCTGGCGGCCGCGAATTAGAACCATAAATACGAATATGTTTGTGTACTTTAGAACTCCGCATCCTCCGCAAATCCAATTTAGTTCGGCGCCGCAATTGGTATTTTTTTTGCTTTTCAGATAAACGTTTCATTGTGAGGCTTTTCAAAAAGTCATATTCGAATGGAATTTTTTCAATACCAACTTTTTTGCGCCAGAAACAATCCACCATTGCAATTGGCCAATTTTCCAAGACTAACCACTAGGTATTTACACTAGTTAAGGTTGAAATAAGGTGGTGTCAAGAGGACATTAATTTTTGCGGTCTCGAAATTGGTGAAACCGTCCGACGTTTCCATCTTCGAGCATTTTAACTTGGCTACTAATTTCCCTTCATGCGGACGAAAGAGAACAATATACAAACAATACCCACTACTTATTCCAGATAGAAATGGTGGACAATTTTGGTGGGTATTTTGACACTCTTCTAATGGGTTTCCTACTGTACACAATAAGCTCCAGTTTGCTCAATCCCTTAGGTAATAATTTGTACAAACGGTCAATCTTATACACTAGATAAACAGAACAACTGTACCACCAAACACAAGGCACAGCCGCTTAATCACACCTTTTGGGGCAATAACACCAAAGGAGATTGCGGCAAGGGCCGCGCCGACTTTAACGGCGGCCATAAGGGCGTTGAGGGGGGAGCTGCTTAAGTGAATTAAGTCTGGATTGGCGATCATTCCCAGTGGGATCAGATAAAGCCCTAGGCCCAGTGCCATAGCGACCAATGCAACCTTCAGCCAATTTTCTTCCACCATCCCCGCTGCAATGAAAACTGCCCCGCAAACTGGCGGAGTGATTGTGGACAGAAGGGCAAACCAGAAGATGAATAGATGAGCCTGCAATGGTTCCAACCCCAGTGAAATCAGGGCAGGTCCCGCCACAGAAACACAGATTACATATGCCGCAGTTGTTGGAACTTCCATTCCCAAGATAAGGCAGGCGAAAGCGGTTAAAAGAAGCGCCGGCCACAGCATTCCACCAGATCCCGACAGGATCAACGATGTGATTTTGATGCCAAGTCCGGTGATGGACAACACACCGATAACAATTGAGGCACACAGAATTATCGATGCGATCATTGCGATCTGACGCCCTGCGGTCACGCAGGTGCCTTCAAGACGATCAAGGGTTCGCTTGAAATCAAAGGTCAGTTTTGCATCGAAGAGTAACAAGAAAGCGCCGGCGATAATGGCCAAGCAGGCGGCATATTGCGGCGTGTATCCGCCGCCAAACATCCCCCACAATAAAACCAAAAAGGGAATGAGGAAAAACCCGGATGTTATTAAGACCAAGCGCATGGCTGGCCATTGGTCTTCAGGAAGCCCCTTCAAATCATACCGGAGCGAGAAGGCATCAATGCCCACCCATACTGCCCAGAAATACAGGAGGGCGGGCAGTGCTGCCGCCGCCATAATGCCGGTGTAGGGAACTTGAGTAAGTTCGACCATGACAAAGGCACCGGCCCCCATCAGTGGCGGCATGATTTGGCCACCAGAGGAGGCTACGGCTTCAACGGCGCCTGCCAATGCCCGAGGGTAACCGATACGGATCATCGCGGGCAGAGTGATTGCGCCAGTGGAGGCGACATTGGCAGAGGCAGATCCTGAAATTGAGCCAAAAAGGGCGGAGGATATGACAGAGACTTTTGCGGCCCCGCCTCTCAAACGGCCCGCAGCCATGGCCGCGACATTCATGAAGCCCTGACCCGCTTCTCCGGAATTTAAAACAGCGCCAAAAATAACAAAGATGGAGACAATACTAACCGATACGCCCGTAAGCTTGCCCCATATGCCGCCTTCGGCAATGGTCATTGTGCCAAGAAAGCTGTTAAGCGGCACGCCTGGGTGGCCAAATTCACCCGGAATATATTGACCCAAAACACCATACATTAAGGCCAATACTGCAACCATTGGCAGCGGCCATCCAATGGTCCGCCGCGCCATCTCCACGACGATGATCAGCAAACTGATGGCAACAACGGTTTGAAGGGACCCATCAAGATACCCGTATTGATCCCCCAATGCGCTTTCGTTATAGGCAATCCAGAATGTGGCTGCCAATCCGGCTATGGTGAAGACAATGCCGCTCAATTTCCCGTTTCTGGTTTTAGCGATAAAGACAAACGCCCAAGGAAGAGCAAGCGCCATATGCAAGGGGCGGCTCAGTAAATTTGGAATTAACCCTGAAAAGATCAAGCTGAGGTGAAAAGCGATCGAGACTGCCCCAAGGAGTGACCAAATCAGACGTTCTTTAACCGACATAAACCAACCTTCTCAATAAAACGGCCCGGATAACAAGTCCGGGCCGCCTGGTAACGCGCAAATGCCAAACTTACTTATGGTGCGCAGCGATGGGCGAGCCCATTTCAGTGTAATATTTTAACGCGCCCGGGTGAATTTTACCTACAATGTTAGACAGCATTTTGTCGGAAACACCGTTCCACCATGCAGCGTCCCCGCCCATAGCAGATTTCTGGCTCCAGTATGTTTTGGTCAACAAATAGGCTGTTGCATCGTCCATTTCAGTTGTGGTGTAGGCAACCACTGGCAAAGATGTGGTCACGATTTCAGCGTCTTGACCTGCATATGTACCCGCTGGAATAACCAAGCGTGTCCGTTTGGTTTTAGTGATTTGTTCGTCGGAAAGTGTGAGCACCTTGACGCCAGTTCCGGCGGCAGCTTCGATCACGTTTGGCGCAGGAAATGAGCCGGCAGTTACAAAACCGTCAATTTGGCCGTTTTTCAATGCTGGAACAGCGTTAGAAAGTTCAACATTCGCCAGTTTCACTTTGCCTTCAAGACCGAAGAGTTTCAGATATTTAGCGCCTTCTTTAGCGCCAAAGCTTCCCTTACCGATCAGAATAGTTTTGCCTTCTAAATCAGCAAAACTATTGATGCCTGAATCCGACCGGACAACAAAATGCATGGTCAAAGACGGGATCGGGAATAAAGCACGAATATTCTGGAACTTAGGATTGGTTTTATCCTTGAACATCGCTTTGCCAGCTTTTGCAAGCTTCACCAATACAGGTGGTGTGGTAAAGACGTAGTTGCCGGGGCGCGACGTTGCACCAATGACGTTTTGAACTGACCCTTGGCTTTCTTCCACAGTGACGATCACATCGCCATTGCTGCCAGCCTTCATTGCTTCGGCAATTTGCACTGCCATTTGATAGTAGGAGGACGTGGTTTTGGCAGATTTATAAGTGACGCGTGTTTCGGCATGTGCTGCTGTTGTTGCAATCAGTGCGACCGCACCAGCCACGGCAATTTTTTTAAGCATTTTCATCGACTTCTCCTGTTGTTTCAACAAACGTTTCATCCATCTAGTCAGAATTTATATTTCTCTTCTTCTTCGTAATACTCTTTAAACCCGACAGTTTCCTGCAAGGTCTCGAAACTCATTTGCGGCTTGGGGAAAACGCCCTTTTTCATATGCGCAAGAGCCTCTTGAATTGCTTTAATCGCCCCCATCAATGTGGTGAACGGGTAGGTCGCAAGCGAAAACCCTAGCTCTTGAAGTTCCGCAACATCAAGAAAAGGAGTAAGCCCGCCTTCTAGCATATTGGCCATTTTAGGGCCGTCAACTTTTTGGCAAATCAACGCCATTTCTTCAATGGTTCTCGGTGCTTCTACAAAAGTAATGTCGGCCCCGATTTCTCTGAATAGCTGAGCGCGAGTTATGGCCTCGTCTAACCCTAAAGGGCCGCGCGCATCTGTCCGGGCTAATATTAAAATATTTGCACCGGCATTGCGAGCATCCACAGCCGCTTGAATGCGCATAAGCGCCTCGTCCCGTTCAACCACTTGCTTGCCGCGTGTATGACCGCAACGTTTTGGGGACACCTGATCTTCAATCATAATACAAGCGACCCCAGCTTGAGCGTAGCTTGCAACTGTTTTCTTCACATTTAGGGCATTGCCGTATCCCGTATCTCCATCACCAATTATGGGAATGGATGTCGCGGAGGCAATGTTCCGTGCTTGATCAATCATTTCGCTGGGTGAAATTAAGCCCGCATCCGGCAAACCCAACCGAAAAGCAGAAACGCCAAACCCGCTCATGAAAGCGAGAGGGAAGCCGGCCTGTTCGATCAACTTTGCGGACAACCCATCCCAACAACAGGGCGTAACATTGACTGTATTTGAATTAACGAGTTCGCGTAGTTTTTCAACATTATCAGACATTAAGCATCCTAAAGCTTGTAGGGAATATAGAGAGCGAGATCTTGCCAGAACCATAATAATACGGCGGTTAGAAGCATCATTACGGCAAATGGCCATGCGCCTTTGACAACCTCACTCAATGGCGCTTTACCAACACCTTGAATAATAAACAGGTTCATACCAACCGGCGGCGTTATGAGCGCCGTTTCGATCAAAACGACGAAGAATATACCGAACCAGATCGGATCTATATTCATGGCAGAGAGCGCAGGATAGAGAACCGGCACCATAATGAGCAACATGGAAAGAGATTCCAAGAAGAAGCCAATCAGCAAAAGAACCAAACCGACTGCCAAGATAAACAAATTCGGATTGCTGATGTTGGATGAAAGCAAAGTTGAAATATCTTGCGGGATCAAATACAGGGTTATGGCGTATGAGAAGACTTTCGCCCCCGCAATGATCAAAAAGACAATTGTAGTCGTCTGCAGCGACGCATAAGTTGCCTCTCTCACCTTTTCCATGGTCATTCGGCCCATAGCAGTTGTAATAATCAACGCCATGACGAAACCAATACCCGCACTTTCAGATGGTGTTGCAATGCCTAGATAAATTGAGCCAATAATGGTAGTCGCGAGCAATATGGTTGGCGCCGCCCGCAAGGTCGCCTGCCGTCGTTCAGCCCAACTTGCCCGCTCAATAGGCTGATAATTACCGCTGAATTTAGTATAGATAACGCCATATACGATGAAGCAGAAAGCCAGAAATAATCCGGGACCAATACCTGCCAAGAACAGGGTTGGGATCGACGTTTCTGTGACGATACCGTAGATGATTAAGGGGATGGACGGCGGGATCAAAATTCCAAGCGTGCCACCAGCCGCTAACATTCCAAGCACAAATGGGCGGTCATAGCCCCGTTTTGTCATTTCTGGAATTGCTACTGTACCAATAGTTGCAGCGGTCGCCACGGATGATCCGGACACCGCAGAGAATAATCCGCAGGATAAAATAGTGGCAATGCCCAAGCCGCCAGGTAAATGCCCAACCCAGCTTTGAACCGCCGCAAATAGATCCTTACCGACCCCACCCTTTAACAATACATTCGACATCAACAAAAACATAGGAACCGCAAGCAGTTCGAAACTGTCCATAGTGCCATAAAGGCGCTGCGGAACTGCGTTCAATGGCAGCGGATAAATCATCAATAATATGACACCGAGGCTACCAAGAGCAAAGGCAACTGGTACCCGAAGAACCAGCAAGGCAATCAATGCCACAAGGATAAAAAATGCGGTCATGCTTAATGTGCCCCGTCTAAATGTTCGCGCTTAACGACGCCAATTGTCCAGACCTTAATCAGCTCCACAATTGTTTGAAGAAGTAATAACCCAAACCCAACCCAGATGGAGGCTTGCGTGAACCATTTTGGAAGCCCGAGGTAGGTATCTGTAGTGTGACCACGGAGGGTTGCTTTCCACCAAAGTTCAACTCCGTACCAAACGGCGATAAAGCAAAAGAAGGCCACAACAATCAATGAAAATGTTTCAACGAGTTTTCGGCTAAACGTGTTTGGATCTTTAAACGCGATATCGATGACAATCATCTCGCGATATTTCATGGCATAGGCGCCAGCAAGATAGGCTGCCCAAATTTGTGTGATCCGCGACACTTCATCAACCCAAATGGTTGGCATCACAAAGACATAACGCATGAACACTTCATAAGTGATAAAAAGCCCGACTGCAAAAAACATCCATGCAGCCAACTTTCCTGTCAGCTCAGACAGGCCGTCGACAAATTTGATCATCGGTTAAGATCCAGCAATAGAATAGAAAAAAGGTGGGAATGTTGCTGCCAACGATCCCACCTTCAATAACTTAGAAAATGGACTTAAAGACCATTTGCCGCTTGAATTGCTTCTTTAGCAACTGGGCCTGCTTCTGTTACGAATTTCTCAATAACAGATTTTGTCGCATCTACCCACATGGCCCGCTCATCAGCGCTCAACTCAACAACATTGATGTTAGCCCGGAGCTCTTCAACCATTGCCGCTTCACCAGAATAAACTTCTTCGCGAAGCTGTTTTTCAACAGTGGCTGCTGCTTTGGTGATGATCATCTGATTTTTCTTCGACAAAGAATTGAAAAAATCATTATTCATAACGGCAACAAACTCAATGGCGCTGTCATAGCTCGCTGTCATGTTTTTCATGACTTCGTAAAGCTTACGGCTTTTAACACCAGACGTGCCAGTCATTCCGATATCAACGGCACCTTGTTGATAGGCGAGGAACTGTTTTGAGCCAGACATCAGCGTCGGTGCGCCGCCAAGGGCTTCAACGGTCCAACCTAGAACTTTACCGTAAGTCCGAACTTTCTTGCCGTTCAAATCACTTGGAACCCGAATAGGCGCGTCATTATTCAAATATACGTTACGGCCATATGCTTGCCACCAAAGGACTTTTGCGCCTGTTTCTTTCAAAACCGCATCATCCAAGATATTCCGCATGGACGAGCCATTAGCCGCAGCTGCCCGCAAATGGGCCTCATCGCGGAAGAAGAACGGAAGATTTACAATTTCCACAGCTGGAACAGAACCTGCAAAACGTCCCAAGAACGCTGAACCGGCTTCGATTGCACCAGAGCCAACAGCTTCCGGGACTTGTTTATCTTTATAAAGCTGAGCTGACGGGAAGAGTTGTAACTTCAACTCACCATTGGATTCTTTTTCAATAATATCTTTAAACGCATTCCAGTTTTGACCCAAGGAATGAGTTTCTGGCAATTGCAAAGTCACCCGAATTGTTGTTTCAGCAAAAGCGGCGGCGGTTGACATCGCAAGACAAGCAGCGCCCAAAGCGCCAATCAATTTCATTTTCACCCTTTTTCTCCCTAAATATTTTTTATTGTTCGCAAGGCATAGAGTTCTGCTTGACAGAACTTTATTAATGATAGCAGAATTGTCTAAATATTGTCCAGTCTTCAAAAGTAGGACTATTGCCAGAGGTGAGTATGGTTGAAAAGAAAATAGGGTCGGTTGAGCGTGCCTTAACAGTCCTCGATTGTTTCGACCCTCAACGGACGTCTCTTACGTTGACCGACATTTCCAAGGAAACCGGCTATTATAAAAGCACTGTCCTCAGACTAACGGAGTCTTTGATAGCCTACGGCTATTTAAAACGTGAGACTGACAAGACCTACACCTTAGGATCGGCCGTTGGTCGCCTCGGCGCAATTTACAAGTCTTCTCATTCTGTTGAAAATGAAATCATGCCCTATTTACAGGATCTCTCTGATAAAACAGAAGAGTCATCCTCCTTTATTATCCTGCGCGGGGATTTACGGGTTTGCCAGCTTCAGGTAAATTCAAAACACCGCATAAGATTACACTTAGAACAAGGCGAGCAACTCCCGCTCAATAGCGGTGCGAGTGCTCGATTGCTACGCGCATACCGCGGTGATACTTGGGAAGGGTGTGATGGCATAAGGGAATGCGGCTGGTCCATCTCAGTTGGGGAACGTGATCCAGATGTGGCATCAGTTGCCAATGCCTTAATCGGAAGCTCCGGTAAATTTTACGGTGCCCTCGTCGTCTCCGGCCCGGTTCACCGATTTACCCAAAGCAAGCGGGACACGGCCTTACAGTTGCTGCAAAAATCTTGTCAAAAATTGCGGGGACAATTGGAGTAGGTACCCTAAGCACATGGGCTTCTGTTCGCCTTACATTACTCATGTAAACTGAATGTGACAGCGCCTCATTTTGATAACTTTGTATCCTTACTTTTTCCCAACATGCTGATAAGCTCAAACTCAACTTTCTAAACCTCCATGAGGGAAAATGAATTTCATTCGAGATCACTGGCAGGGTAAATTTTCATTGTTTTGGTCATTTTGGATCAATCTGGTGTTATTCCGTCTCGTCATCCTTTACGTCGAACAATTCACCCATCCCCCTTTCACACTTCAGACGACTTCCGCTGTCATCCAAACCACGTTATTCTTCATCGTCTTTCATCTAATTGTCTATATTTGGCAGGCTAGAGGTGTGATTAAAACCTGTGATCGTCTCATTGCCGAGCGCTGGCCTTATATCACAGTCTTAATGGTGCAATTGGGATTGGCTATCAGTTTATTCATTACAATTATTTTCGTCCTTGGGGCTTATCAAGCGCTTTTTGAAGAACCAAGCGCCCTTCAAATGAATAAATTGAAACAGCGCGCACCTCTCTTGAAAAACTATACGCTCAACATCACGCCAAACGATACCTGGATTGAAATGAAGGGAGATTTCAAAATTGGAGTGACGAAAAAGATGACCGCACTTCTTCTCCAAAACCCCCAAATTGAAGGTATTGTCCTCAGCAGCAATGGCGGGCGAATAACAGAAAGCCGCGGCGTTGCGCGCCTGATCCAGAAAAACAACCTCAATACTTATGTGTTTGAGACTTGTAAATCGGCCTGCGCAACCGCGTTTATTGCGGGGACTACCCGCACATTAGGAGCTGACGCCAAATTAGGTTTTCACCAATTTTCACTGAATTCTCGCATGAAGACGCCCTATATCGATCCGGAAGCCGAACAAAAAATCGACTTGGATTTTTATGCATCCCAGAACATTGATAGATCTTTTCTAGAAAAAGCCTTTAGCGCAACCAAGGACAGCATTTGGTTTCCAAGCTCTCAAGAGCTACTTGATGCGGGGGTCATCCATAGAATAATACCAAATCGGTATCAGTAATCTCGAAACATGCGCGGTATTAGTTATTCGCCAGATGTTCTAAATAATCGCCCTGGGCCCATTGATAGGGTTGGAAGTCCTGCAAGGCGGAGCATATGCCATGCTAGCGCTTGATTGCTTGTGATAACGGGTTTGCCCATCGTCGCCTCTGCGCGTTCAATCACGTCAAAGCTGCGCAAGTTTGTGCAAGAGGCAAACACTACGTCCACACCATCCAACTCTCCCACCTGGCAAATGGCGTCATAAGTTGATTGATGCGTTATTCGGGCAACGACAGCTTCCTCACTTTGCTCAAACGAGCCGAAAGCAGAAATCGTGAAGCCGCTTTTCTCAAGCAACGCCTGCATTGCTGCCGAAACTTCAGCCACATACGGAGTTACAAATCCCAGCCTTTTGGCTCCCAGATGACGACAAGCAGCCGTAACGGCTGTTATTGGGTCTGTTGTTTTCGCGTTTGGGTGATGTTGATGGATCGCTGCGGCAATTTTTTCTGGCCCAATAACCGTTGCCCCAGACGTACAAGCGTAACCCACCACATCCATCTCACAAGCCGAGGGGAGTAATGAGGCAGCATATGGAAGATCTGCCGCCATCTGCGCTAACGTTTCCGCTGTTACTTCCCGGGCACAAGGGATACGCGAATGATAGAGCGCTGCCCCGCTTCTTTGGATCGCCGGGCTGACTTCAGATTCCAGTGTTTCATCATTTTGCAGAACGATGACGCCAATTGCAGCCTTTGCAGAAGCGCCTTCATCAAGGACGAAAGGTAGTTTCATCGGCATATCCTACAATATGGGAAGTTCGGGTGCGGCGCGCTTCGTCAGGAACTGCGCACCGCCATTCGTGATCAAAATATTTTCTTCATGGACCATCATCTTGTCAGCTCCGATCATCATGCTCGGCTCCAACGTAAGGACCATATTCTCTTTCAGCACAGTTTCATCAAAAGAAATAAACGAGGGGGCTTCTGTCAGCTGCATTCCAAGTCCGTGACCAAAACGGCCCACGCTCCCCCCAACTTCACCGACGACCTCGCTCATGGCTGTAAATATCTCCCGGCATGTCACGCCGGGTCTGGCCATTTGGATCGCCGCTTCAGTTGCCTTAAATAATTTCTCGTAGGTATATTTCGATCCGTCATCGGCGCTTCCAATGGCAAAGTTACGATCAAAATCACAAAAATATCCAGCGAGCGTTGCCCCGGTATCCAGCATAAGAATATCGCCTTTTGCCAGTGGCTTCATACTTGGCGGTGAAATGACATCACCGTAACCGCCCTGCCCTGCACCGCCGACCAAATAGGGAACGTCATCGGCCCCTTGTTTCAGCAAGTCGATCTTGAAAGACGAGAAGCAATCCTTCAGAGCTTTCCCTTCATAAAAGAGATCCGATGCTTGATCAAAACTCCTAGATGCGATCGTACAAATCTCAGATATTTTTTCAATCTCTGCCGCCGACTTAACCATGCGAACCGATTGAATGAGGGGCGTTATGTCGACAAAATCTGCTTGCTTCAATTGGTTTTGGATTTTTTGAAAATCCATGAGCGGCATGCGCAAATAACTTTCGCGCCCCATCATCATTCCAATGCGCGACAGTCCTTGCAGCGCATCCGTCACTAACGAAACACCATCATCATCCTCGTGAGGGGACGCCCAGCTCCGGATATCGTCGATCCAGGTGGTCTCCATCAGTGCCACCCCAATTTCAGGGATGATCGCAATGGGTTTGCCGATGGCAGGAACCACTAGAAACCAGGGCCGAGTTGGGCTTTGCCAAAACAGAGTGCGGAATCCGGTAAAATACCGCATTTCCGCTTCAGTGGTAAAAAGGACGGCATCTACGCCAAGACTGTGCATGCCTTTTTGAAAACAATCTAGCCGATCTTCATATTCACTGACTTGGAAATCTGCTTCCGCCATTCCAACCTCCAGATTGTCCTACATACACAGAACGCGCGGATTAAGAAATCCCGCGCAGCCGTTCATTTCGCCTTCTCAGGAGTTCCAGTGTCGCCAAAAGTGCTATGGAAATCATCACTAGAATAGTCGCAACCGCAAGGATAGTCGGACTAATTTGCTCGCGAATACCCGCCCACATTTGACGCGGAATGGTTCGTTGTTCAAATCCAGACAAGAATAGCGCCACAACAACTTCATCAAACGAAGTGATAAACGCAAATAAGCTACCTGAAATCATACCCGGCATAATCAATGGCATGGTCACTTTGAAAAATGCATAAGTTGGCGTCGCCCCTAGATTATTGGCGGCCCGAATAAGACTTTGATCAAACCCGGTCAAGGTGGCCGTGACAGTAATCACCACGAACGGAGTGCCCAGTGCAGCATGTGCCAACACCATACCAGTCATCGTTTGCGCCAATCCAATTTTTGAATAGAAGAAATACATACCGGCGCCAGAAATAATCAGCGGTACGATCATTGGCGAAATGAGCAAGCCCATAATCGCCCCGCGGTAGGGCATTTCAGGCCGGCTCAAGCCAAGCGCAGCTAGCGTTCCCAAAGTAGTGGCCATAATGGTTGCAAAAAAAGCAATAATAACGCTGTTTTTCGCAGAATGGATCCACTGCTTATTGTTAAGTATATCCTCGTACCAACGCATGGAAAAAGCGTCGGGGTCAAAGGTCAACATACCCTCTGTAAAGCTGAAATAAGGTTCGGCATTAAACGAGAGTGGGATAACCACAAGAATAGGAGCTATTAGAAATAGGAGAATTAGACCGCAAATGACTCTAAAGCCATAATACCAAGTTGTCTCAAGTGGTCCTGCATAACTAGGTAACATCGTTTTTATCCCAACTTCATGTTATCAACACCGACGATCTTCGTATATGCCCAGTACAGGATCATAACGCCGACCAACAATAGACCACCAAGTGCAGCCGCTAGTCCCCAGTTCAATGATTTCTGCATATGGAATGCGATGAAATTGGAAATCATTTGTCCTGTTCGTCCACCAACCAATGCCGGCGTAATGTAATACCCAACTGAAAGAATAAATACCAACAGTGAGCCGGCTCCTATTCCTGGAACAGTTTGCGGTGCGTAAACTTTGACGAAAGCCCGAACCGGATTTGCACCCATCGACAATGCCGCGCGCATGTAACTGGGCGGAATAGTTTTCATGACTGAGAATAAGGGTAGTATCATAAAGGGTAGCAAAATATGGGTCATAGCGATGACCGTACCCGTCTGATTATACATCATCTGAAGCCGGTTATCGTCACCAACAATATGTGCCCAAACCAGTAACTCGTTTATCACCCCGTTGGTTTGCAACAACACGATCCACGACGTTGTCCGTACGAGCAACGATGTCCAGAAGGGCAGTAAAACCATTATCATCAATAGATTGGAATATTTTGCAGGCAAGGTTGCCAGCAGATAAGCCACAGGATAGCCAAGCACTAGGCACAGAAGGGATACAGCTAAGCTGATCCATAGAGTTCGACCGAAAATTGTCACATAAATCTGACGGTCTTCTTCCTGGCGAACAATGTTGTTATCTGAATCATAGCGCATATCAACAGCGGCCAGATACTGAGTTGCTGTGTAATTGTTGCCCAGTCGTTTAAAGGTAACCCAGATATCCCGTTCGCCCCACATGGGGTTCGCTTTGATGAGCGCATCTTTGAAGGGCGCTTCCATCTTTTTGGCTTTACGAGCGCTTGATGTAATGACGCTTCTCACGCCACTCATTTCAAAGTTCATGCGGGTGGCAACCCGGCCAATTGTTTTAGCCTGGCGGGCCGTAACCATATCCCTTACCAAGGCTGCAAAGGCTGCCTCTTCAGGAACGTCCTTACCATCCCATAACTCAAGAGCTGCCACAGTTTGGGGCATATTGTCATGAATAATTGGATTTTCCACACTTCTGAAAAGCATCAAAAATATTGGAAAAAGAAAAGTAACAAAAACGAATGCACCTAAAGGAAGAACCAATCCCGCCGCAATCAGTTTGCGCCGACGGAGTGTTTTTTGCAGTCGCTGCTTGAGCGGTGTTCCGTCCGCTGCAAGAACTGCAGTTGGCGTGGCTGCCATAACTTGTTCGCTCACGTCTGGTCTCCTAATACGTCAATTCGAAAAATTCAGAAAACAAATTAAAAAAAAGGCCGGACATGAATTACTCATGTCCGGCCCGTGTCTTATTTAGCTAACCAAGCGCTAAATTTTTCGTTCAGCTCATCTTGATGATCAGCCCAAAATGCAAAGTCGTTCTGCAATGCATTTTTGAAGTTTGCTGGTGCAGTCGGCATATGAGGCTTCATATCAACGCCGGCTTCAGCATGCTTACCAACAAGTGGTGCTGCTGATTTACGAACTGGACCGTATGAGATCCATCTTGCTTGATCAGCATTGCGTTTCGTATCAGTAGAAAACGCAATAAATTTCAATGCATCTTCTTTATTTGGTGCGCCTTTTGGAATGACCCAAAGATCAAGATCCCATACTTGGCCGTCCCAAACAATTTCAAATGGCTTATTCTCAGTGACTTGTGCACCGAAAATGCGGCCATTATAGGCAGTAGTCATGGCAACTTCACCATCAGCTAGCATTTGTGCAGGCTGCGCACCAGTTTCCCACCAAACAGTGATGTCTTTGATGCTGTCAAGCTTAGCTAGCGCCCGAGCAACGCCTGCTTTTGTAGCCAAAATACCATAAACGTCTGCTGGTGCGACGCCATCAGCCATCAACGCCATTTCAAGATTGGCTTTTGGACCTTTACGAAGACCACGTTTGCCAGGGAAATCTTTTACGTTAAAGAAATCAGCCATCGTTTTTGGAGCATTGCCCGTAAACTTTGTCTTGTCATAGGCAAAAACTGTTGACCAAACGATTGATGCAACACCGCAATCAACAAGTGTTCCTTCAATGAAATCATCTGTTGCAGCTGTGCCATCATCCCCAGCAGGCAAGATAGATGGATCAATTTCTTCAAGAAGACCCTCATCGCAGCCGCGAACCGCGTCAGACAATTCAACGTCAACCAAATCCCAAATGACCTTGCCGGATTCAACCTGGGCTTTCACCTCAGCTAGTCCGCCATTGTAATCTTCAGAGTTGATTTTTTTGCCGCCCATAGCTTCCCAAGGCTTGTGGTAAGCTTCAACTTGGCTTTTTGTGTATCCACCGCCCCACGAAACAACCGTAAGGTTTGCTGCGGAAACAGTACTTGCAGCAAATAATCCAACTGCCGCAATACTTGTAAGTAAAAGTGATTTTTTCATAGTACTTCAATTCTCCCTGTCTCAAAATACTGCCGCTTGAAAAGCGACATTTTCAAAATTTAAACCGATTGCTCCCAGTTTTTCACGTAGTTTTACTGGGGGCTATTATCGGAAAATTTTAATTTTCCAATTATGCATCGAGCGCGCGGCAATCATCCTGCGCCCAACCAATTTTTACCTGACTGCCTTCAGCCAACTGGGCTAGACCAGCAGCGTTGGGTACTTTAATGATAAAATCATCACGCCCGCAGACATTTATCCGGGTCCGAATGTGATCGCCCAGATAAATGAGTTCTTCAACTTTTCCATTGAAAACATTTGGAAATCTTCCGTCTTCCGGATTAATTTCAACACGTTCCGGACGCAGAGACAATGAGGATCGTTCCCCAACGTTTCCAGCATTGACGTCCAGAGCGGTGACAACGCCTCCACCTGGTATTTCAACGACACAACCAGATTTGTTTTTCTCTTTTATGATGCCTTCGAGCTTATTGTTCTCACCAATAAATTGGGCAACAAACGCATTTTCAGGCTGTTCATATAATTGATCAGGTGGCGCAATTTGCTGAATAACGCCATCATTGAACACAGCCACTCGCGATGACATTGTCAAGGCTTCGGACTGATCATGCGTTACATAGACAACAGTAACACCGAGACTTTCATGAATATGTTTGATCTCATACTGCATCTGCTCGCGCAGTTGCTTATCAAGCGCTCCCAAAGGCTCATCCATGAGAACAAGTTCTGGATCAAACACCAACGCTCTCGCAACAGCGACACGTTGCTGCTGACCACCAGAGAGTTGAGCTGGACGCCGGTTACCAAAATCACCGAGCTGCACCATATCCAGCGCTCTCTTAACTTTGACTTCCATGTCCGCTTTATTCATAGACCGAACTTGCAACGGAAATGCTAGATTTTCATACACTGTCATGTGCGGAAAAAGCGCGTAATTTTGGAAGACCATACCAATACCGCGCTTGTGGGGCGCCACGTCGTTAATTGATTTTCCGTCTAGGGTAATCTCGCCATGGGTAGCAGGCTCAAATCCAGCCAACATCATTAGACAAGTTGTTTTCCCAGATCCAGATGGGCCCAACATGGTCAAAAATTCACCACGTGCCACATCTAAGTTTAAATTTTTTACGACGAGTGTTTCACCGTCATAGCTCTTTTGGACTTCTTGAAACCGCACTAGCGGATCATTCAAGTCTGACATTTGCTCTCCCAGCTGGCAGCATTGTTTCTGCCCAAATATTAAAAGCCGCCCCAATCGGCCATTATCGCTTAACGGTCCTTTTTTTTCAGCGCGTTCCCTTCCGGAACTTCACCGCAAAACCATCAGCGCATTTACGGTAACACAAAGATTACAAAAGTCAAAAACGCTATTTCGGATAAATTTCTCTTCAAATTTATCACCAAACATCAGTTTGATGTCGCCTTAGGTTTCCTTATTTATTCTCAACCCTACCGACCACAAACCGGCCATTAAATAATCAAGTTAGCTAAATCGCTGAGGGCTATAAGGCAAAATATCGAATGAAATATCTTCCCCTTGAACCATGGAGGCTACAATTTTTCCGGTAATTCCGCCCAGTGTCAGGCCAACATGTTGATGCCCAAACGCCAGAATAATATTGCTACTTAAAGGTGATTTACCAATTACAGGCAAGGCATCTGGCATTGAGGGCCGGAAGCCCAGCCAGCGACTTTCCATGGCGCCCAAATCTGGAAGGGCTTGTCTTGCTGTTTGTTCCAAATAATTTAATAAATTTTGTGTATATTCATTATCAAGCCCACCTAACTCAACAGTACCTGCAATCCTGATCTCTTGCTCTAAAGGGGTCATATAAAAACCCTTTTCGGCCCAACCAACAGGGCGATTCAGAGACGTGTTGGTTGCGTCTAACATGAGATGGTATCCGCGTTCAGTATCCAGCGGCATCTGACCGGACAAAGTGGGAAGTAAAGTCTTGGAATGGGCACCGGTGGCGACCACAACTTTGCTCGCTAAGAGATCATTGCCCTCATATCGAAGACGGACTTCATCTGTTCCCACAGGATCAATAGACTTAACGTCACCTCGGATAACAGTTCCACCATTGATGACAAAATTTTCAACCAACCGTTCTATCAATTTGCCAGGAAAGAGAAACTGAAACGCTTCATCAAACAAGACGCCTTTATGGAAAATGGGTTGAAGGTTTGGTTCCAAATCATGGATCTCATGGGGAGACACCTCCTGAAGTGAAACACCCCGCTCTTGCCGCGCCACAATATCAGACTGGGCCGCCTCATATCCTTTCTCTGTATTATAGAGATAAAGGCATCCACGGCGTTGAATTAGGTCCAGCGCATCCGCGTCCTCAATGAGAGGCATAAGGCCTTCTTCTGCATGACTGAGTAACACTGAAAGAGAATCGATAATATGGGTCACTTTACTAGGTCTACAATTAGCCAGAAACTGCGCGAGCCACGGTATCATGTTGTGGATCGTGCGCCATTTTATGGACAGCGGGCTATTTTTGCTCAAGACCATTCCCGGTGCCTGCAACGGTAGGGACGGTGAATTGATTGGGATACAGGCATAATTTGCAAACGTGCAGGCACTACCACTTGCCGTGCTTTCCCCCGGTGCACCACGATCCAGAAGACAAACGTTTTTCCCTGATTTCTGTAGCCATAACGCGCAAGAAATACCGACCATTCCGGCCCCGACGACAGCGACATCATACTTTATGGTTTTTTTATTTTGCATTTCAGTAATTTATAAAACCCTCACCTACATTTATCTAAATCTGGCATCCCGCTATGACAGACTTACAGGAACACTAAGCCCAACCTTCACATTATCCATGACTACATTTGTATGAAAGCGTTTTACGTTTGAATTATGAAAGAAAAAGCGCCGTGTAAAATCTTCATAATCCTTCATATCTTTCGCGGTGAGAATGACGATAAAATCAGCGTTTCCAGTCACGTAATAGCATTGCATGACTTCCGGTGTCTTAAGCATGGTCTCCTTAAATTGATCCAAAAATTCAGGACGCTCCCTCTCCAATGTTACCTCCACGATCATGGTTAGGCTTCGCCCCACAATCTCTCGATTTAAAATAGAGACATCTTTGGTTATCACCCCTGTATCCCGCATTTTTTTGAGTCTCTTTTGACAAGCCGTCGGAGACAAACCGACAGTTTCGCTCAATTGTTCGGCGGTTAATCGACTGTTTTCTTGAACCAGCTCTAGTAACTTTAAGTCAAATTCATCCACAGAAGTCTCCACTGGCTAAATTACGCGTATAATTATCAATATTGGAGTTATTTTCGCTCAAAATCACCATAATGATATTATATTAATCGATATAAACCAAATATAGTACCATTTATTGTTTTTCAATTTGGATGGGATGCAGATGAATATACAGGACTTTACAGGTGCAACACTACAGCATCATCACAATGAAAGTTATGACCCCAGTCCCGATTACGCGGCTGAACTCTCCTCTGTATTGGATAAAAAAGCTTGCGATGCCGCCTATAACACCATCGTTGAATGGGAAGGTTATGCACCCTCTCCTCTCGTGTCTCTTTCCGGGCTAGCCAACAAGATCGGCGTTGGCGAAATTCTGTATAAACATGAGGGCGAGCGGTTCGGTCTTGGGAGTTTTAAGGCTTTAGGCGGTGCCTATTCGGTCCTGAAGCTGCTCATTCAAGAAGTTTCCAAAACAGCAGGGCAGAAAATCAGCGCAGATGACGTTATTTCAGGTAAATACACTGACATCATTCGGGGCATTACGGTCATAACCGCGACCGATGGCAATCATGGAAGATCTGTTGCTTGGGGTGCCCAAAAATTTGGATGCAACTGTTTTATCTACATGCATGCGGGCGTAAGTAGTGGCCGCGCAAAAGCTGTTGAAGCTTATGGTGCTACCGTTGTTTGGGTGGATGGAAATTATGACCAATCCGTTCATGAAGCAGCACAGGCAGCCGCAAAAAACCAATGGTTCGTCGTCTCCGATACATCCTATGAAGGTTATACTGAATTGCCCAAAAATGTCATGGCGGGCTATACAGTGATGACAACGGAAATCATTCAACAATTACCAGACGGCACGCCGCCGACCCATGTCTTTGTCCAAGGCGGTGTTGGTGGCCTTGCAGGTGCAGTTTGCGCACATCTTTGGCTGCAACTGGGATCTGAACGGCCGCGGTTCGTAATCGTTGAGCCGGATCGCGCAGATTGTCTGTTCCAAAGTGGTCTTCGCGGAGAAATGACAGATGTCTCCATTCAAGAAGAGACTATTATGGCGGGCTTATCCTGCGGTGAAGTGTCTAGCCTTGCCTGGCCCATTCTCTTGCGGGGCACCAATGATTTCATGACCATCGAGGATGATCTAATTGCCCCAACCATGAAACTATTGGCAAAAGGTGTTGACGGTGATCAACGGCTGGTCGCAGGGGAATCGGCTGTTGCCGGTCTTTCTGGTGTCATTGCCGCAACGATGAACAGCGATCTGGCCACAAAACTTGGCTTAGATGGGTCCTCCACTATCCTAATTATTGGAACAGAAGGGGCCACAGATCCGGCTATCTATGAAGATATTGTGGGTATGTCACCTGCTGATGTTGTTGCTTAAAGCAGGGATAAATTTTGAGGCAGACTGATCGATGCAATCGAGCATCAATCCAAGGCAGGTTTGCACAAACTACCGGACTTGCTATTTCCCGGAAAACAATAGGGGCCACCGGCTGGACTAAATCAGCCCAATGCCGGCAGCATCCTAGATTTCCGGGATCTAGAAAGTTAGCTTTTTACGCTTAGAGCCACGCGAGTAATATCACTGCGAACGAGGCCAATATCGGAGAGTTCACGATCATCCAGTGCGCTAAGTGCTGATACAGTATTACGATACTGTAGATGCTCCTGGATTTGGGCGTAAAGTTTTTCGATGGCAGTCAGTGCGACAAAAGTTCCGCGCTGAATTCCTTCAGAAACAAAACCAGATGTTGGTGTAAGTACGTTCATGGCTCTCTCCTTCGATTGATTTGATAAGTCTTATCTAGTCGGAAAGATTCAAAATTACGTGCACAATTATCTCACTGCACCTATGCGAATTATGCATAGCTACATTAGTTATCTTATTATGTGATGAATTTTCGGGTTTTTTGACCTATTTTCGGCAGTTTATAAGGGATTTTTCCAAAAAATATCTCTTCCTATAAACTTCAAATTTGGCTAAAATTGTTTTAAAATATGCTCAATTTTCGTTGATAAACACTCGAAAATTAAGAAAGTGTAAAGCTCCCCGCACTCCGTCTCAGTATTGCCCCTAACTTTCCAGCAGGTGCTGGATAAGGTTTCACATGATTGATTCTCATGAAGACCTTATCCAGAGTGTTATTTATATGCTTGTAAAGACTTCAGTAACAGCTTCAGCCATAGCGCCAACAACAATATCAGCCTCACCTTTTGTCAAGCATAGTGGCGGTGCAAACCCAAGGATATCACCCTGTGGCATTGCCCGTGCAATAACACCGCGTTTTAGCAATGCGGCCGCAATTTTCGGACCCGCCATCAAAGACGGATCAAGGAAGGTCCGTTTTTCCTTATCGGCGATCAATTCAACAGCGATCATCAAGCCCTCGCCGCGAACGTCACCGACGTTGGTATGATCGCCAATAGCATCTGTCATTGCCTGTTTAAAATACTGACCCATACTTCCAGCGTTTGAAATCAGACCCATACTGTCAATGAGATTTAGGTTGGCAACACCCGCCGCCGCGCAAATAGGATGTGCGGAGTATGTCCATCCATGACCGATGGCACCATATTCGTCTGTTCCTTGTTCTAACACTTTCCAGACTTTGTCTGAGATGATGGAGGCCGATAGTGGTGCATATGCAGACGTCAGACCTTTTGCGCAGGTGATAATGTCCGCTTCAATTCCATAATGATCAGATCCGAACATAGATCCGAGACGGCCAAATCCTGTGACAACTTCATCGGCAATGAGAAGGATGTCATATTTTTTTAATACAGCTTGGATTGCACTCCAGTAACCAGCTGGTGGTGGCACGAGGCCGCCAGTTCCCAATACAGGCTCACCAATAAAGGCCGCAATGGTATCCGGTCCTTCTTCTTGGATAAGGGCATCAAGTTTTTCAGCGCATTGGTTGGAAAACTCTTCCTCGCTTAGGCTTAGATCATCCCGGCGGTAATAGTAAGGCGCTTCCGTATGAACCACTTGGCTTAAAGGCAGATCGAATTTTTTATGAAATAGCTCAAGCCCTGTGAGAGAGCCTGTCATCAAACCTGATCCGTGATACCCTCTCCAGCGCGAAATGATCTTCTTCTTCTCAGGCCGGCCCAGAACATTGTTATAATACCAGACCAATTTGATGTTGGTCTCATTGGCATCAGATCCAGAGAGGCCATAGTAAACCTTACTCATATTGTCAGGCGCACGGTCAATTATCATTTTTGACAATGTGATGGAGGCTTCTGTGCCATGACCCACGTAGGAATGATAATAGGCCAATTCTTTTGCCTGAGCTGCGATCGCATCAGAGATTTCAGAGCGACCATACCCAACATTCACGCAGTAGAGACCCGCAAATGCGTCCAGTAATTTATTCCCGTCCCGATCTTCAATATAAACACCTGAACCACCTGTTACGATGCGGTTAGCGAGCTCACCTCGGGCAAATTGACCCAGATGTGTGGAGGGGTGAAAGAAATTCTCGCGATCCCATTTGCTAAGTTGATCATTTGTTGTCATTGAATTCTCCTGACTTAAAGCGACGGGCTTATGCCCAGTTGCGGCAAACATTTGTGATATCTGAAAAGGCGTCGAAGCTGTGACGCGATCCCTCGCGGCCAAAACGCGGGTTTATTTGCATTCACCCATCATCTGCCCTGCAAACAATCTTGAGAGGGAAAATTAGATGAAATTATTCGGTGAGTGCGTTTATAGTCCGCTCAAATTTCAGTGAAAAATTCGGCTTATAGGCCCAAATATAGAGAGATCATCGGAAGATATTTTAAAATTACTCCAAATATGACGTAATTTTACGCGCTCAAGACGGAAAATGGGATCGCCGAGACGTCTTTTACCGGCTTCGTCACCACATATGTGTAATAGCGGCGAAGGCCGATATCTGCCGTCAGCATTTCATCCACCTTGCGCTGATAGGCGTCAACGCCTTTACAAACCAGCTTCAAAAAGTAATCGATACCGCCGCCAACAGCCCAGCATTCTACGACCTCATCTATTTCCATAACAGCTTTCTCAAACCGCTCGAAATCTTCAGCCCGATGGCTGACAAGCTCCACTTGCATGAAAATGGTTGCCAAAGATCCCAGTTTATCTAGGGAAAGCCGAGTTCCGTATCCTTCAATGACACCCAAGTCCTCAAGCCTCTTCAGTCTTTCCCAACAGGCCGTTGGCGAGAGATTGACCTGAGCGGCCAGCTTGTTTTTGGCAATACGGCCATCGCGCTGCAATACACCCAAAATCTTCAGATCACGGTCATCAAGTTTGATCATAATTACTACCCGGCATTAAACTGAAAGGGCGACAACACCGATGATGTCACCCATGCCAATGAGACCCGGAAAATGCCGTGCTGTAAAGACACCATCCAGCGGACTATAGTATTCTGTTGGGCTTGTCCCTGTTCGGTCCGTATCGTAGACGCGCGCGATGAGTTGACCGGATTTAACGTCGTCGCCAAGCTCAACACACAGTTCCATCAATCCCGCACTCTCACATGAGATATAACAGCGGTGATCTGGCATATCCAAATCGATCGTCTCGGAAATTTCAGGAACGCCCGACGTCACGCCCGCATGGAGGAGCAAATTGTTAATCCCCTTCTTAGCGATCGCAACGGTTGCCGCAGTGGTTGATCCCCCGCCGCCGAGTTCGGTTGAGATAAAGACTTTCCCCATTTCTTCGGCAGCCCCATCATACATTCCTCCAGCATCCACCTCGAGAAGCATAATAGAATAGGGGGCGTTGAAGGCTCTCATGGCTTGAACACATTGTTCCTGTTGGACTTTGTTATCCAACACATGGGCTGCGCAAAAAGGCACAAAATCCAGCGTTTTGCCGCCAGAATGAATATCCAAAACATAATCAGCCATCGGCAATAATGTTCGCTGAAAATAGTCTGCAATTTTCTCCGTCACAGTTCCTGAAGGGTTGCCAGGAAACGTCCTGTTCATATTCCCCTTATCAATGGGAGAGGTTCGTGTTGCATTTTTAAACGCAGGGAAATTCATTCCAGGGACGATGATGACCCTTCCAGCGATGTTATCTGCTTCAATGTTTCTGGCTAGATCAAACAGTGCAATGGGTCCCTCATACTCGTCGCCATGGTTGCCGCCCGTCAGCAGAACCGTTGGTCCCTCTCCATTTTTTGCAACCGTAATGGGGATCATGATGGATCCCCAAGCCGATGCATCATGGGAATAGGGGAGTTTCAGGAAACCATGCTGTACGCCGTCCTGATCATAATCAACAGTGGCGGAAATAGGGTTTGTCTGCATTTTGTTAGTCTTTAATCATAAGTTGACGAGGGACGGAGGCTAAGAGTTCAGCTTCCCCATTTGTGATGACAATGCTTTCTGTGGTCTCAAGTCCCCAGTCGTCCATCCATAAGCCGGTCATAAAGTGGAATGTCATACCAGGTTCAAGAACTGTTTTATCACCAGAGCGCAAACTCATTGTCCGCTCGCCCCAGTCCGGTGGATAGCTTAATCCAATTGGGTAACCGGTTCGGCTATCCTTGATGATGCCATATTTTTTCAAAACACCGAAGAAGGCATGTGCGATATCTTCACACAGGTTGCCAGCTTTTGCCATCTCAAGGCCTGCGGCCATACCTTCTTGAATAGCTTTGTCCGCATCAATAAAGGTTTGTGTTGGTTTTCCCAGAAAAATGGTGCGCGATAAAGGCGCATGATATCGGCGGTAACAGCCTGCGATTTCAAAAAAGGTTGCCTCCCCCTCTTTCATTGGTTTGTCATCCCAAGTCAGGTGAGGGGCTCCAGCATCTTCGCCCGATGGCAGAAGCGGGACGATGGCCGGGTAATCGCCGCCAAAACCGTCTGCGCCTCTAATACCCGCATCATAAATTTCAGCAACCAAGTCGTTTTTGCGCATTCCAGGCTCGATGACATCGAAAATGCGTTTGTGCATTTCTTCCACAATCCGCCCAGCCCGGCGCATATAGACAAGTTCCTGCTCCGATTTTACGGCCCGGCACCAATTTACCAGCGCAGTAGCATCCGTAAGGGTCGCATTTGGAAGATGTTTGACCAAAGACAGGTAGGCCGCGGCAGAAAAATAGTAATTGTCCAATTCCACGCCAATATTGAGAGAACCCCAGCCCCGGTCAGTCAGAAGCCCGCTGAGAAAATCCATAGGATGATGCTCAGTCGATTGCACATAATGTTCGGGATAGAAATGAATATTACCATCGCCCATAAAGACTGTACGCTTTGCACCGTTCGCATCTTGTTTTCGGCCATACCAAATCGGCTCACCGTCCATGGGAAGCACAACACATTGATGCACATAGAATGACCAGCCGTCATACCCGGTAAGCCAAGCAATGTTAGACGGATCAGTAACGATCATCAAATCGATGCCCTTTGCACTCATGGCGGTACGAGCTTTGGCAAGGCGAGCCTGATATTCAGAAAGAGAAAAAGGTAGATCAATGCCGGGCATGACATTCTCCATATTAAATGAACTGGTAAAAACAAGGCCGGCATTCACACTTTCAGTGCGAGTTTAGGCGACGTTTGCGCGTGCTGTGTCTTCCAACCTCTGTTATGCGACAGCCGATGGTGGCATTTGCAGATTGTGAGTAAACCTGATCCAGCCTTTTGCGGTCAAGCGAAGAATG
>Ga0209826_1000530_pt1 | contig 27207 bp, 24 predicted proteins | sample GOMGulsemesocosm_5_FD_184637 | JGI IMG/M metagenome (GOLD analysis project Ga0209826, IMG submission 184637) | Methane-oxidizing microbial communities from mesocosms in the Gulf of Mexico - GOM15C Gulf of Mexico (SPAdes) (version 2) | ecosystem: Environmental > Aquatic > Marine > Cold seeps... | reverse complement strand
GGATCAGCCGCATAAATCACGGGTCCGACAATTGGGATAACAATGAAAATGATCTCAATAAAATCCAATACAAAGCCCAAGAAGAACAGCACAATCATTACCACGATCAACAATGTGCGTGGGTCTTCAAATGATTGCAAGAACACTTGAATGTAGTGTTCGCCGCCAAACGATCGGATTGTCAGGCTCAAAAAGAGTGAGGCAATTAGAATGACGAATACCATGGACGTAACCTTGGTGGTTTCGTTCAAAATACCCGACATAATTTTTTCGCGGATCAAAATCCAGCTGGAATAAATCAAACCAAACAGAGCAATGTGGTAAGAAATAACAGCAGTGAGAATTGCCATCTTGTTGTCGAAGTTGATGTTATCCAACCCCATACGCAGATCAAAATTGCCGCGCATTAACAGGAGAACAATAATTGCCAATGCTGCCCAAATAATGACTTTAGCTGATTGATTATTGTCTTTCAATTTTCGGTTGGCAGCCAACATGATCGCACCAGCTGCGCCTAAACCAGCAGCGGCTGTTGGGTTAGTGATGCCACCGAGAATGGAGCCAAGAACAGCAACAATCAAAATTACTGGAGGAGAGACAACACGAATGGCTTCAATCTCCACCAAACGGATGGACGCATGTTTCAGACCATAAACCAGCATCGCAGCAGGTAAGATGTAATATACTGTTTTTAATCCACCACTTGCATCGCCGGGAACAAAGAACCAATCAGCGATGAAGATTGCGACAACACCAATAAGACCGATGATAAGTGGCTTAGCTGAATATCCCGGGCGCAAAGCCAAAGCCAATGTCAGCATGAAACCAGTAAGAACCAACATAGCGACAACACCGCCAGAGAGCGGACCGTAAGTCGTTACCTCATTTACTGTTGTGCTACCAGTTAGGTCAGCGGCGGTCAAACTAATCCACAACATAACCATAGCGACCAATGGTCCAAACATGGCACCAAGGAGTAACCAAGGGTTATTATTGTAATAGGAAATTAGATTGTAGGAATCGGGTTCACCCAAATGAACTGGTGGCGCTTGATCGCGATTGAAAAAAGCAAATACAAGTGCATATAAGGCATAGAGCGACGCCAAGAATATTCCTGGTATAAAGGCTGCTTTAAAAAGAGTACCCGTTGAAAGAACTGCAGGCTCACCCAGCATTTCCAACACGGTAACACCAAGTTCCGCCGCTCGGTTTTCTTGGCCGATAGCATACATATCGCCAACGATAGAGCCGAGCAAAACAATTACGATAGACGGCGGAATGATTTGGCCGAGTGTACCGGAAGTCGCAATGATACCGGTTGAGAGTGATTTGGAATAACCGTGCTTCAACATTGTGGGCAAAGCGATCAAACCCATGGTGACAACCGTTGCACCAACCACACCTGTGGAAGCGGCAAGCAAAGTTCCAACCAACACAACAGCAATTGCAAGGCCACCTGGAATAGAGCCAAACAGTTTGGCCATGGTGGTCAGTAAGTCTTCTGCGATGTTAGATCGTTCAAGAGCGATGCCCATCAAAACAAAGAGCGGAACAGCAAGAAGTGTTTCCACGTTTCCGCCAAAGGCTCTGGAGAAAACCCCTTGAGCCCAGGTGGATGTTGTGGAAAGCATAGCCTTTTGCCAACCCCCTTCAAACACAGGAACTTGTTCCATCACACCTTTATATTCTTCGAGTGTATAAAGCAGGCCCGCTTCGTTCAGGCCAGCAATTAGGGCAAAGCTAACAAAAGCAGAGCCCGATATGGCATAGGCTACAGGATAGCCAGAGAGGATACCGCCAAACAGCGATACCGCTACAATAAACAGCGAAATTTCAACGCCGGTGAAACCTAATAACATGGGTTAAAAACTCCGAGATCAATTAAAGAGGATGTGATGGGGCTTCGCTAGAATGCTCAATCGCGTCACTCTCAGTTGGTTCATCAAATGTGTAATGTGTCGGGATGTCTTTTTCGCGTTCCAGTAAGGCCAGAATGTTACGGAGTAAGAACCCAACAGCGCAAATAAACATGAGGCCTGCAAAAATCAAAACCATGAATTTGAATGCCCATACCCATGAAAATTCGGCAGTGCCAGAAGTTTCAAATCGGAAGTTCCGCCACCTTGTGGAGTCTGTCCAAATATTCATTGGTTTTTGTGCAAACATTGCATTCATAGCGATCGGCCATGAAAACCACCACAACATGATTGTAGATGGAATAAACAAGAAGATTGTTCCTAATAGATCAATCCAGTTTTGGGTTCGTCTTTTACAGGCAGCATATACGAGGTCAACGCGAACATGACCGCCCTCGATAAATGTGTAACCTGATGCAAGTGCGATCAAAATGGCATTGTAAAATTTAAGCTGTCCAGACAACCATTGTAATTCTTCACCAATCAAGTTTAAGCCGAGCGGTGAGAAAACCAGTTCGTTGCCACGGAAAATTTGCCCCATAGCAATAATCATAACTTGTTGCAGCATCATTACGAGCGCAAACCAAGCTGACGCTTTGCCGATTTTGCCGTTGAAATTTTCTAACTTTGATACAACGCTGTACATGAAGCTACGTTTATAGACGCCAGCAGCAACAAGAATGAGTACAAGTGCGAGTACCATAAAGAAAAACTGATGAGACATACCCATTTGAGTGAGGGCATTCATCTGTAGTTTTAGAGTATCGAGAGTTATCCAGTTAAAAATATGCCAGGGTAGAATCAACAGATTCACAAACCCCATAATAAAATTTAAAAATAAACTGCCAAGCGCTTCCATATCGGTTCTTTCCGATCAGCACCGCGTGTTCAATATGTGCGCGAGAATTCTCTAGTTTAAGAGATTTGCGTATTTTGAAATGCTAATTGGCATTTCGCCCCACCCAATATTTCTTCAAATTTAGGATTTCGTATTTTTCCAATACGATTGTTACTCTGTATTGATGATGAGTTCTTCGCCTAAGCTGAACGCCATATCAACTGTGCACCATTTTAGAACTTACACGGACCTTCTGTGTTTAAAATGTGAAACCGGGCACAAAAGGCCCGGTTTCTATACTGTATCATGATATTAGGGATTAGCCTAATACACGAGTACGCTGACGAGTATAAGCGCCTGAAGAAAGTTGATCCCACTCAGCAGATGCTTTCATGGATTTTTCTACAGATTCTCTTACTTTCTTAAAGAATGGATCACTCATGTTGTCATCCAGAACTTCTTTAGAAGCTTTACCGAATGCATCCCAAACATCATCAGGGAATTCAAGAGTTTTAACACCACCAGCTTGCAGACGAGTCAACGCAGTTGAGTTGTTCGCAAGATACTGATGCAAGTTCCAAAGGTTAGCTTCACCAGCTGCAATCTCAATCATTTTCTGATGAGGTTTGCTCAGACCGTTAAAACGGTCTTTGTTGATGCCCAAAGCAAGGCCAGCGCCTGGCTCATGGAAACCTGAAGTGTAATAGAATTTGGTGATTTCTTGGAAACCAGCTTTTTCATCGGCCCAAGGACCAATCCACTCAGTTCCGTCAATCGCTCCAGAAGCCAAAGCTTGGTAAATTTCTGAACCAGGCAATGTTTGAACAGAAGCACCAAGTTTACCAAGGGCTTTACCGCCAAGACCAGGCATACGGAATTTCAAACCATTGAAGTCAGCTGCAGATTTGATTTCTTTACGGAACCAACCACCAGCTTGTGGGCCTGTGTTACCTGCGAGGAATGAATGCAAGCCGAACTCTTCACCAAGTTCAAGATGCAATTTATGGCCATCGCCGTGATAATACCAGTTATGGAGTTCATTTGGTGTCATGCCGAAAGGAACGGCAGTGAAGAAACCAAACGCTGCGTGCTGACCTACATAGTAGTAATCAGCAGCATGATACATGTCAGCTTGACCAGATGTTACCGCATCAAAAACAGCGCCAAGGCCTGATACCAATTCACCAGAAGCTTTAACATCGATTTCAAGTGTGCCATCTGACATACCGTTTACTGAGTCTGCAAAATGCTGAGCGGCATCAAACACACCTGCAAGGCCACGGCCCCAAGCTGTTACCATAGTCAGTTTTTCGCGACCTTTTGAAATGGCAGGTGTTGCTAATGCAACTGTACCAATAGTACCGGCTACGCCAGCACTTTTAATAAATTTACGACGATCCATTTATTGCTCTCCCTATAGACTTTTTATACGTATTACTCAAACTATGTGGCTGTTAGAATCCCACATAGTTGGTGCAGAACGTAGCTTTAGTTTTACCTAAGGTCTAGCAATAAAGAAAGGCAAATTGACATAAATTGACCGTAAAGTCAGTTTCTGGTTAGAAAATTACAGTCAACAAGGTGTTAAACGTAATATTCCAAAAGACTTGCGGGAATTGGTTGTTTGCTTTGGCTCTTGCAGTTCATTGTTATTTGGCGTTATTCACAAACGAGGAATCGAAGAATTGAATCTATGTTTAGATCAGAGATAAGGTTATTATGTTTTTCTAATTTTTGATATTTGGTGCAGCGCCCAGTAACTTTTACTCGTGGGGGAGAGCTTCCCAACCTTCTTTTGTCAAGATTTCGGCCGGTTGAAATCGCGTTTTATAGGACATCTTTGGACTCTCTGCGATCCAGTAGCCCAAATACACATGAGGAAGTCCCATTCTTTGAGCTTGCTGGATGTGCCAGAGAACTAGGAAAGTGCCAAGGCTGCGTTTGTCCATGTCAGGTTCAAAAAAACTATAAACCAGTGATAACCCATCATCCATTCGATCAGTCAAGCAAACCGCGAGGAGTTTATTTTCAGCTCCTCTGAACTCTGTGAGTTGAGTTCTAACAGGGCTGTCTTCGACCATTGCTTGATAGTCTGAGTAAACCATGTCCGACATGCCACCATCAGAATGGCGAGACTTGAGATACCTATGGAATAATTCGTAATGCTCGACTGTCGCTTCAGCCGGCATTTCACGTGTTTGAATATCATGGTTCTTCGTAAGGATGCGTCTGAATGATTTTTTTAAGGAAAAATGTTGAGCTGCAACACGAATAGGAACGCAAGCGGAGCAATTGTCACAGGCTGGACGATAAGCCAAGTCTTGACTTCGTCTGAAACCGGCTAGACTTAGGGTGTTATGAAGATGATCCGGATCTTTTCCGGCAAGCAGAGTTACAATCTTCTTCTCCATTTTGCCCGACAAATAAGGACAGGGGGCAGGAGGAGTCGAAAAAAAGAACCTGGATGGGATCTCCACTCTTTTCATTGTTCGCCAATCGTTAAATGTTGTTCTCTACAGAATACGAATATTGTGTCGCATGGAAAAGACTACACTTGAAATTCCTAAAAAACTTATATCAAACCGTAATAAATTGGCGCGAATATGGAAAAAACGATCCATAAAAGGATCACAAGTGGTGCCCCGGCCTTGAAAAAGTCCATAAACTTGTAATGTCCAGGCCCCATCACCAGCAGATTCGTTTGGTAACCCATGGGAGTTGCAAACGAACAATTGGCCGCGAATATAACTGCAAAAACGAAAATCATGGGATCAACACCGGTAGTTTTTGCAATGCCAATCCCAATCGGCGTAAATAAAACTGCCGTCGCACTGTTGCTTAATACATTCGTGAAAAAAGCGACCAAGAGAAAGAAAAACGATAAAATAACGGCTACGTGGAAGCCGTCGAGAAGCGTAACAAGGGTCGTCGCAATATACGTGGCGCCACCCGTTGCCTGCATGGCCGTTCCAAGGGCGAGTGCTGCCCAAATTAGCAGAACAATCCTTCGATCGATGGATCGGCTTGCTTGGTGAACGTTGATGCACCCAGAGGCGATCATAGCTGTTGCTCCTGCAACGGCTGCAACGACTATGGGAACAAATCCGGTGGCAGCGCAGATAACAACGGCACCAAAAATAAATCGTGCACGCCGCGCAAGTGCTAATGCCGGTAATTCTCTGGTGGAATATTCAAGTAAGAGAACGTCGGGATTATTGCGAAGACGCATGACATTGGTGCGTGATCCCAAAAGCAATAAAACGTCGCCTGCTTCAAGGCGGATATCGGTCATCCTGCTTGTTCGGATCATACGGGAGCGCCGTTGAATTCCAAGTACCGCACAATCGGTCCGATAAAAGAAATTTATTTGGTGTAGCGCCCGTCCAATCATTCTTGAAGCGGGAGCAATAACGACTTCTGCAACTGTCTGATCTTTGCTTGCAGGTGCCGTGTTGGCATCCTGTGTCCCCGTATCATCAATGCTGTGGAAATCTCCCATGATTTGAGGATTGTCAGAGAAGGCATCTGTTAGAGATTTTCGGGTTCCGGCAAAGACGACGGAATCTGTTGGACGTAAGACCATGTCATCAAAGGGCGGTAGCAGCAGTTTTTCATCCCGCTGAATAAATCGAATAGTGATATTGCGAAGGCTCGGAAACTGACCCGCAATGGCTTCTTCTCCGACTAGTGGGCTATCCGCTGAAATTTGCATTTGGACGATAAATTGCTTGCCCGATAATTGTGTGGATCCATCTGTCACAGCCTCGCGGTCAGGAAGCAGGCGCGGAATAACAATCAAGGCATACGCGAGACCTGTAATAGCAAGAACGGCGCCAGGGATTGAGATATCAAAAAACTTGATTGCGGGCTGGCCTGCTTGCACGGCGGCTGCAGACACAAGTAAGTTTGTAGACGATCCAATTAAAGTAGTCATACCGCCGAGGATGGAGGCGTAACTCAAAGGGATCATCAGCGTAGATGTAGATCTGTGCAATCTTTCCGCAAGGGCCGTCATTAGCGGAATAAAGATAACCACCACTGGCGTATTGTTCATGAAGGCGCTGATTATTAGGACTGTAGTTAAAACAACGCCGATTGCCATAACCGGATGGTGGCGCCTAAGTGTGATGAGGACGCGAATAGGTTTTTCAAGTGCGCCGGTTCTGACAATCCCTTGCCCCACCACTAGAAGTGAGAGAACGGTAATCAACGCAGGATCTGCAAGCCCAGCAATAATTTCTTTTGCCGAAAGTAAATTGTTGCCAGAGGCATCAAGAAGAGGAAAAACATAGAAAAGTAAAAGAAGGCCGGAGATAACTGAAACGGAAGAAACCTCCAATCCAATTTTTTCACTAGCGAATGCATACATTGCAACGGCAATGAATAAAAATACCAGCCACATGTGAATTTGTGATTCAATCATTAATTTATTCGATCCGCATCCAAATGTTCTGGAGAGTTACTTTCCAGCACTGACCACTATAGTTTATACGTTACTTACCCTTTATCATGAGGATTGTCTGCAATCTTGCAAGAGGGACGAAAAGAAAACTGCCCTTTTGGAAAGACGTATCTGTGAAATCCGAGCAAAATTATTACGAAGCGACTAGGAATAACTCGAAACGCTTTTCGAAGCTTCACGAAGACGTAAGGACTGATATTTGCGTGATCGGAGCTGGGTTTACAGGGCTTGGGACAGCGTTGGAGCTTGCGGCAAGAGGGTATTCTGTTGTGGTGCTGGAAGCATCATTGGTTGGCAGCGGCGCATCAGGGAAAAGCGGTGGGCAGGTTGCATCTGGTTATTCACCTGGAATGATGGCTACATCCGAGATCGTCGGTCGGGATGATGCTAAGCGATTATGGGAATTCTCAGAGGATGCGAAAAGAATTTTAAATAATAGAATCGCTGATCACGAAATTGACTGTGATTATCTACAAGGGGAACTATACGCTGCGCCCAAGAAATCGCATATTAATTGGCTTAAAGACGAGCAGGCGTTCGTTGAAAAAGAATATGGGTATGAGCAGTATCGCTGGATCGATTTAGATCAGATGAGAGATATGCTGGCAGGGGAGAGATATATCGGCGGTTTGCTGGATATGGAAGGCGGACACCTTCATCCCTTGAATTACACATTGGGATTGGCAAACGCTGCGGCCAATGTGGGTGTCCAAATATTCGAAAACTCCGCTGCTATATCTTATGTTTTACGCAGCGGCCGGGTTGAGGTCATCTGTGATAAGGGCCGCGTAAGCGCCGATAGCCTTGTTCTAGCTGGAAACGCTTATTTGCAAGGTGTCGAGCCATCTTTGCAAAGACGAATGGTTCCGGTGAAGAGCAGTATTATCACTACAGAACCATTGGGGACCGAGCGGGCGGCGAGTTTAATGAAAACCACCGCCTGTGTTGCCGATACCTATGAAGACTTAGATTATTTTAAAATGACGCCAGACACGCGGCTTGTCTACGGCGGTCAAGATTTTTCATTTGGGAAAGTTAGCCGGCAGAAGAACCCAGTTCGCACCAATATGCTCAAGACATTCCCTATGTTGAAGGACGTAACTATTGATTACCTGTGGAGCGGAAATTTATCCGTAACCCGGCATCGGTTACCAGATGCCGGTCGCATTGGATCAAATGTTTATTACGCTCATGGTTATTCTGGGCAGGGTGTGCCGTTATCTGCGGTGCTCAGCAAAATACTGGCGGAGGCCATTAGCGGTGAAATGGAACGGCTGGATGTCTTTGGCCGTCTTCCCCATAAATCCGTTCCCAAAAGTAGATTCGTTCAACTGCCCTTGGTTTACAGCATGATGCTATGGAGTAAGCTTAAAGACCTTTTGTAGAATTTCGCGCCTGACGAATACCGCTGTTTGTTACATAGTCATGCAATAAACGGCCTTTTGAATTGAACAAAGAGACGAGCAAGATCAATGACGATGTTACGGCCATTGAAAAGTAGAAAAGCCCAGAATGAACAAGTGCCGTTAGATAATCCGGCTCTTCCCCTGAATATAAATAAACTTCAAGGCCCATAAAACGCATGCCAACAGTCGCGTTCATTTGGCTACCAATTGTAACCGTGTGATAGGCGAGGGGGACGAGCATTAAACCAATAGCCAATAGGGGAGATAAAAGTCCAAGTGTAATAATTCCCATTAAAGTGGCGACCACCGTTGCAATGATGCTGATGAAAAAGATGCAAACTACATCTATGGCATAGGCCATCATTCGCCGAACACGAACCGCTTCAAAACCCTCCATATTCTCTTCGTGGGAGAAATTGTTACTGCCTCCTTTTAAGGACGACAGATTAATGACGGGTGCTCGTTTTGCAGTCACTGGACGCTTGGCTCCTCTGAATAATTTTGCAGACTGGAATGACCTCTGCTATCAGTCATAGATAGGGAATGTTTAATCGTGTTCAAGTTAATTTGCTTGTTTATGTACATTATGATTCAAACTTAACATGTAATGCATACAATTAAGTTTATGGGATAACTAATTGAAAATATGAATAAATTATCATCATTGCCGCCCATAGTCTTTGCATTGTTAATCCAAGCATGTGTCTATGCAATTCACACGATAGTGGCCCCGCAGTTGGAGCCACATTTGGGATATTCAATTCCCATATTCTGGCTGATGTTAAGTCAGGGGATTGTCGCGGCCGCGATTAGTTATGCTGTAAAGTTTTCCTATTGGTGGGTTTTTATTCAATTAGTAAGTCCGCCATTGTTGGTTGTCGGTCTCGCTTTTAGCCTACCGATCTGGAGTTTTCCGGTTATTCTAATTGTCTTACTACTCGTGTTTTGGAATGTTGCAGTGAACAGAGTTCCGCTTTATCTGACAAACTCGAAAACATCGACAAAACTGGTATCCCTCCTACCAAAACAAAAGGGACTTATGGTTGCTGATTTGGGGAGCGGTCTTGCGGGAACACTGCGAGAAATGGCTGAACAACGGCCAGATCAGCAATTTTTTGGTTTTGAGACCGCACCTTTACCGTTCCTATTTTCTTGGCTGCTTATCCAGTTTTCTGGCAGCAAAAATGTTTCCGTTCGCTTTAAAAGTTTTTGGTCTGTGGATTTGGCGGAATTTGACGTTCTCTATTGTTTTTTATCGCCTGTACCTATGGAGAAACTTCATGCTAAGGCCATGTCAGAGCTAAAAGAGGGCAGCCTATTCATTAGCAATAGCTTTACCGTTCCCAACCATAAACCTGATCGCACAGTAACAGTTAAGGATGGCCGCAAAACAAAATTACTAGTCTGGAAAAGCTGATTATTTCAGATTTTTAGGAAGAACCGGAGTTTCTCGAAGCAGAATGATGCTTATTCGTCGGTTGCCGGGGTTTGATGGATCATCCGCAATCATTGGATCTATATCGGATTTTCCTGAAACCCGTTCAACCCGTTCAGGATCAAGACCGACTTCTTCCAGTGCACGCCGACTTGCATTAGCGCGGTCAGAAGACAATTCCCAGTTGCCATATTTAGCTCCTGAAAAACCAGAGCTATCCGTATGTCCACTAATGGACAAATTATTGGGCAAGTGATCGATGGCTTTTACGATTTTTGCCAATAGTTTTTTGACGTGTGGTTTAATGGTAGTACTGCCCGCTGCAAACATGCTTTCATCATATTGGTCTACAATTTGAATGCGCAAACCTTCCGGCACCATATCGATAATGATGTTATCAGCGAGACCTTGTAGCTCCGTATCTTCCGCAAGAGCCTGACGAATTTGATCCTTGGCATCTTCAAAACTGGCTTCTTCTAATGCGGCAAGGCGTTCAAGGAATTCCGCCTCGTCAATTTCGCTTTTGCCCTCGCCATCTGCATCATCTTTTGAGCCTTCTTCTGGCGGAGAGATGCTGGAAACCACGGAAGGCGTTCCTGTATTAGAGGTCATTGCCCCTTCAGTTTGCATACTGGTTCCGCCCATAACACCGCCCGACCCAGACTCGCTGGTACTGGCAACAGTTGGCGCGAAATAATCGGAAATACCCTGTTTTTGAACAGAGTCCGTCACGTTGAGCAACCATAACAGTAAGAAAAAAGCCATCATAGCTGTTACGAAGTCGGCGTAGGCAACCTTCCATGCGCCACCATGGTGACCATGCCCAGCCTTCTTGACCTTCTTAACAATTATGGGTGCAATTTCGTCAGCCATTTTAAACGCAAACTTTCAGAGTAATAATATTAAACAGTTGGTGCGTTGTTACACGCTTCTTCTAACTCTGCAAACGTGGGTCGTTCGTGGGTGTAGAGAATTTTCCTGGCAAATTCGACGGATACTGCAGGCGCATAACCTTGTAAGTGGGCAAGAAGGCCTTGCTTCATGCATTCATAGTATTTTCCGTCAGCATTGAAATAGGCCTCAAGGTTAGTTCCCATGGGAGAGAACAAGCCATAGGCCACAAGAATACCAAAAAAAGTACCAACAAGAGCTGCGCCGATAAGGCCGCCCAGGACTTCAGGTGGCTCTGAAATAGAGCCCATGGTCACAATCACACCCAAAACCGCAGCAACAATACCAAATGCGGGAAGGGCTTCACCCAATTGGGTGACAGCGCTAGACATAGCGTGATGCTCGTTATGATGAGTTTCCATATCCTGATCCATCAAGTTTTCAACTTCATGTGGATTTTCAGTACCCATGGTCATGAGACGCAGGTAGTCACACATAAAATCCATCGCATGATGGTTTTTAGTAAATGTCGGGAAATTTTGGAACAGGGCACTGTCTTTTGGATTTTCAATGTGTGGCTCCAACGCAATCATGCCTTTGGTTTTCGCTAGTTTGAAAATCGCATACATAAGTGTAAGAAGCTCAGAGTAGGTTTTCTTGTCGTACGGCACGCCTTTAATCAAGGCACCAAGGTTGCCCAAGGTTCCTTTAATCACCCATGTTGGGTTGCCTTGCAAAAAGGCACCAACACCTGCGCCGAGAATAATGACAAACTCAAGCGGTTGCCACAAAACTCTAAAATCACCATGCGGAGCATACCCACCCGCAACGGCACCAAACGTAATAACAACACCCAAAATCCATATCATTTTGTCTTGTAGTCCTTGATTTTATAGAAGGATCAATCAGTTGAGGGGAGTTTGGCCCGAATTTGGTTAATAAACTGTGAGCAATTTGTCGAAGTTTTTAGGAAAGTAGCGTTTTAGAAGGGATTAATAGGGTTTATTTGATTTAGTGGATGGCGAGATTAAATGAAAATTAGAACATACATTTCATAGAAACATTAAAAAAAGAGTGATTTTGATATTGAGCTATGGGAAAGTCCTTTTAACTGCTCGAAACTGGCATGAGCCAGATACGAATTAATTACAGATTAGAAAATTTAGAATAGACATGACTTTTGATGCCAGAGAATTTCGGGATGCGCTAGGGTGTTTTGCAACCGGTGTTAGCGTGATTACTTCATACAATCAGCAGAACGAACCCATGGGGGTTACTGTTAATTCTTTCAGCTCGGTCTCCATTGATCCTCCGCTTATCCTTTTTAGCCTTGCACATAACGGCAATCATTGTCAGGAGTTTAAGGTTTCAGGTAAGTTTTCGGTCAATGTCTTAAGCACAAAACAAAAAGAGCTCTGTGACCGATTTGCAACGCCGCTTGAAGACCGCTTTAACGGCGTCGATTATGAATTGGGCGAAAACGGAACGCCAATTTTCGAAGAAAGCCTTTCCGTCATTGAATGTGAAAATTTCGCCCTGCAAGAAGCGGGGGACCATCTCGTATTCATCTGCCGGGTGACGAATGTTCATTCAAAAACCGAAGAAAAACCGCTTTTGTTCTACAAAGGCGGCTTTCCAACACTTAGTTAAGAGGCAACAGCGTTAGGACTCCAAGTGCATTCTTTCGGTATTCCTCCGGATTTGTCGTCATCTTCCTATATTTCATTCCGGCCCAATCAACAGCCATGTCATCATAAAGCGGTGACATGATATTTCCTGATTGGCCGGTCGAGTGAATAAAAAGCGAATTGTCCAGATCCGAAAAATCGTAGATGGCCCTGAGTGAGGCAGCATGGCTGTTTGCAAAAGGCTGTTCGTCATCTTTCAAACGGTTACGGCCCACATTAACCGTATAGGTTCCGCCCATGGATGGAACTTTAATGTCAAACAAATGATTAAGACCGGCAACCCTGCTAAACGGGATATGATCACTGTGGGCGAAATGGGCTTCTCCCCAATTCCAATCCCGTATCTCGTCGCCATAGCGGGCTTCCAAATCATCAAGGGCTGCGGTTAGGGAGCTTTGAAGGATTGTTTCGCAGGTCTCAACCAAATCCGTATTTATGTTGTCGCACCACACACCTTGTTTATCAGTGTTTAATAGAACGTTTTTTAGAAAAATTGGGCGCTGTTTCCAGTAGCTTTCAAAGACATCGCCCAGCTCATCAGCATATACGGCTCGGTTAAGCTCTCGCACCCATCCGTTGAAGATTAGCGGAGCTGCACCAGATTTGGTCATTTTTCCATCCCAAATTGAAAGCTCAGTGAGGGCTTCGCGGGCACGCTCATTCGATGGTTTAGTCGTGAGCATAATGCCAAGGAATTCATCAGCCATGCCGGATTTAACGTCAGATTGAAGGTCGATGAATGTTTGCATGCTGTGCTTTTCTTCTTGTTCTAGCCGCTCCTTAATGCGGTTTGCCCGGTAGGGAAGTGTCCAGTCAGAAGAAATGAAGTGAGGATAATCATCGGGAATGATTTTCTCGTTCGCCGTATAATGTTGATCTGAGTTTGGGTTGTAAGCTTGAGGCAGCTCGCTGAAGGGAATAAAACCATCCCAATCATTTTCAGGAAGCCAGCCGGGAACAGGTATACGGCCTTGCGCTGTGTTTTCAGGTTTTCTGATGGGAACGAGGCCGGGCGCATAATACCCGATGTTTCCATCTACGTCTGCGTAAACCATGTTTTGCTGCGGGCTGGTGAAATGTTTAATGGCTGCGCGAAACTCATCCCAGTTTTTTGCTCTCATCATCTTCTCTGAAGCGTCGGGAGTTCGATCGGCTGCAAGCAATGTTGTCCAAGCAAATGCGAGTACATTTTGAGCAGGTAAACCCTCCGTTGCGCTGCCAAGGGCGTCGGAAATGACGGGGCCATGACGCGTGGCGCGGACTGTGATGACGACTGGTTCAGCGTCTTTAATTAGAATGGTTTCCTCTCGGGTGCTGAAATCAGCCCATCCTTCAGGGGTTTTATATTGGTTCGCATCGTCTGGATTTATTTTTTCAATAAAAAGATCCTGAACATCTGGCCCAGTATTAGTGAAGCCCCAAGCAATATGGTCGTTTCTGCCTAATATGATCCCCGGTACACCGGGTAGTGTGGCGCCAATTGTATTTACGTTCGGGGTTTTCATGTGAGCGAAATACCAAAGTGCGGGAGCCGCCAATCCTAAATGAGGATCATTTGCAAGAAGGGGTTTTCCAGAAACTGTTTTATTGCCTGCGACAACCCAGTTGTTTGAACCTGCGCCATCGGGCAGGGGCTCGGGTGCCATGGCGAATAGTTTTCCAACATCAAGATTTGCGGTTTTATATTCTTGCCGTAAATCTGGTAGGGCCATCAATTTGTCTCCCGGATAGGGAGGCATGATCTGATTTACTTTTTCAGGGCCTAATACAGTCATAAGCCGCATGCGTTCTATTTCTTTTGCCCAGTTTTTACCGAGATCCCAAGACATCATTTTACTCCACACCACACTGTCGGCAGTTGTCCACGGAGCAGGTTCAGTCCCAAGAATGAGGAATTCAGGCGGGAGCGCGCCGCTTCGTGTTGTTAGGTAGGCATTTACGCCATCTGAATAGGCTTGCAGAAGTGATTTTGTGCTCTCATCAAGTCCATCGAAAGTGACAAGTGCCGATTGATAGACGCCGAGAGTTCGCAGGAATTTATCTTTGCCAAGGGCTGCAGATCCTAATATTTCAGATAGCCGTCCTGCGCCAATCCGGCGATTAATTTCCATTTGCCACAAGCGATCTTGGGCATGTGAATACCCAAGCCCAAAACTGGCATCTTTTAAAGACGCGGCTTCAATGTGGGGAATGCCAGAGACGTCGCGTGTAACGGTAACAGTGTCACTAATTCCCGCAAGCGACTGGGTGCCATCAATTTCTGGAAGAGAGCTTTTGACGTATAAGTAACCGCCTGCGACTGAAATCGCCGCCAATCCCAAAAGCGCGATCCCGCCGTTTTTTAAAATACCCATTTTCCCGCTCCCTTATTATTTAGAATATTGTTATCAGAAAAAGGCAGAAGTTCAATGTCATCGTTTAAATAAACGACCTCGGCAAATGGCACTCAACAATTTGTTCTTTCATGTTTGGGCTCCACCCTTTAAAAAAGTGATCTACATAATTTGGGAGATCCATAACATGAGCAAAAAAGTAGCTTTTATCGGCCTCGGCGTAATGGGTTATCCCATGGCGGGTTACCTGCAGAAAGCGGGATATGCTGTAACAGTGTATAATCGGACAACGGCCAAAGCTGAAAAGTGGGCAGACGAATATCAAGGAGCCTTTGCTGCGACACCGCGCGAAGCTGCTGAAGGTGCTGAAATCGTTTTGGCATGTGTAGGTAATGACGATGATTTACGAAGCGTTGTCCTCGGCGATGATGGTGCCTTCGCTGGTATGTCAGCAAATACGCTTTTTGTTGATCACACGACGGCATCGGCAGAAGTTGCGCGCGAGATTTCTGAAATTGGCGCATCTAAAGGCATAGGCTTTGTCGATGCACCTGTATCCGGTGGTCAAGCGGGCGCGGAAAATGGCGTTTTGACAGTTATGTGCGGCGGCGCTGAAAAAGATTTCGACATTGCTGCTGTTGCAATCGATGCCTATTCGCAAGCCTGTAAACTGATGGGCGGTGTAGGCGCTGGACAGCTGACCAAGATGGTCAATCAGATTTGTATAGCCGGTGCTGTCCAAGGCCTTGCAGAAGGTATCAATTTTGCGCAGAAAGCTGGACTAGATGCGGAAAAAGTTATCGAAGTGATCTCCAAAGGTGCCGCTCAAAGCTGGCAAATGGAAAATCGCTATAAAACAATGATTGCCGGTGAGTTCGATTTTGGATTTGCTGTTGATTGGATGAGAAAAGATTTGGGAATCTGCCTCGACACAGCCAATGAAATCGGCGCAAGCCTTCCGAATACGGCATTGGTGGATCAATATTATGCTGATGTTCAGGCCATGGGCGGAAATCGCATGGATACATCCAGCCTTATTACGCGATTACGTAAGCTTAGCTAGAAAATAGTCTGGGGTCGCATCTCGCTACCCCAGATCTTCCGCTTCTTCAATATCTTCAAAATGCAGCGGTGCTCCAAGTGTGATGGTCCAATAATATTTGGCGTTTTCATTGTTATCGACTTCACGGGGGGCAAGTCCAATACCAATATCAACAAATGCTGGGTTTAAGATATTGCCTCGATGAGGCTTACTCTGCATCCATAAATCAAACGTATTTACTGCAGGGAACTGGCAGAAAGCGATGTTTTCAGCGGCTTCGCAGAAAATATACTGTTCACTGCTGATGCGATCAGCAAAACTGCTGTCATTAGATCCCGAATGAGATAGGGTGGCGGTATTATACATGTGTAGTGACTGCATGATGGCTGCTCGCGTGAGAGACGCGTTCAGTTTGAGAGGGGCCAAATTGGCATCCTCTCGGGCACAATTGATAAGGGTAATCAAATCGTTCGTCTGCGTCATTACATGACCTTCCTATATGAATTCTGATGCGGACCAAGTGAAGATGGTACGATCAGCAAAACTGGTTGAATGACGCCAAAGAGTTGAAATTTGTGAATGAGGTAATTGATGTCTAAGAAAAAAACTTACTCCGTAGATACGAATTTGGCAGGCGGTCTTGGCTGGATGGATGAGAGCTTTAAAGGGGTTATCCCAGGTATTTATCCCAGTACGACTTACGAGCGCGATGCGGATGGTAGTTACCCAAATGGCCGTGTTTACACGCGAGATCAAAACCCAAACTACGATCAACCAGAACAGATACTTGCTGGGTTAGAGAAGGGGGACGATGCATATTTATTCGCCTCAGGCATGGCCGCCGCAATCTCTGTTTTTCAAGCACTGAAACCCGGCGATCATATCGTTGCCCCAAAGGTTATGTATTGGGCCCTTAGAAATTGGCTGCTGACCCTCGGTGCTGACGGAGGATTAGAGACCAGTTTCGTTGAAAATGGTGATCTTGACGCCCTTGAAAAAGCGGTCATTCCGGGTAAGACGAAAATGCTTTGGATGGAAACGCCGGCAAACCCAACATGGGTTGTCGACGATATTCAAGCGTGGTCAGTGGTCGCGAAAAAGTCAGGTGCCCTACTCGCCGTAGATAACACAGTTGCAACACCCATACTGACACGGCCCATTGAACATGGCGCTGATTTGGTAATGCATTCTGCAACCAAGTATCTGAATGGACATTCAGATGTGTTAGCAGGGGCTTTGGTTACAAAATCAAAAGATGATTTTTGGGAGCGAATTGGCCGCGTACGGAACGCAGGAGGCGCGGTTCTTGGGCCTTTTGAAGCTTGGCTTCTGATGCGGGGTATGCGAACACTTTCTTTGCGAGTAGCGCGCGCCTCAACTAGTGCTATGGCAGTTGCTAAGGCCCTTGAAAATCATCCGAACATTGAAGCCGTTTTATATCCGGGCCTTGCAAGCCATCCAGATTTTGCAGTTACATCACGGCAAATGAGCGGTGGTTTTGGCGGCATGCTCAGCATTCGCGTTAAAGGCGGAGAGCAAGAGGCTATGGACGTTGCCGCACGTCTTGTCTTGTTCAAAAGGGCAACCTCACTTGGCGGCGTGGAAAGCCTTGTGGAGCACCGGGCAAGTATTGAAGGGCCAGATACGCCGTGCCCCGTGGATCTGCTTCGGTTATCTGTTGGTATTGAAGATGCTATTGATTTGATTGACGATCTCAAAGCGGCGTTGGAGGGGTAGCGCATTTGCGCAACCTCCCCGCATCCTGACTTAGCCGTTTAGTTTTTTTGCCGCTTCAACAGCAAAATAGCTCAAAATGCCATCGCATCCGGCGCGTTTAAAGCAAAGGAGCGATTCCATCATGACTTTGTCGCCGTCTAACCAGCCGTTTTGAGCCGCAGCGCTCAACATGGCGTATTCACCAGAGACTTGATAGGCGAAGGTGGGAACGCCAAACTCGTCTTTGACCCGGCGGCAAATATCAAGATAGGGCATGCCCGGCTTAACCATAACCATATCTGCGCCTTCGGAAATATCCAGGCCAACTTCGCGGATTGCTTCGTCTGTATTGCCGGGGCTCATTTGATAGGTACGTTTGTCGCCTGATCCAAGATTTCCTGTTGATCCAACCGCATCCCGGAACGGGCCGTAGAAACCAGACGCGTATTTGGCAGAGTAAGCCATGAGAGAGGTGTTTACGTGTCCTGCATTTTCAAGCGCATCCCGAATAGCGCCAATTCGGCCGTCCATCATATCCGATGGCGCAATAATATCGCAGCCCGCTTCCACTTGATTTAGAGTTTGGGCGATCAATGCATCGATGGTGCGATCATTTGTTACATAGCCGTCTTCCAAAATTCCATCCTGACCATGGGTCGTAAATGGATCAAGCGCCACATCACACAAAACCCCCATATCCGGTACAGCATCTTTCAACGTTTTGATCGCTTTACAGATGATGTTGTCAGGGTTTGCAGCTTCTGTGCCGCTTTCTGACTTAAGAGATGGATCAACTGCTGGAAATAAGGCGATAACCGGTATGCCAAGGGAACGAGCTTCTTTGGCTGCTTTTGCAAGTAAATCCGGGCTAAGGCGCTGGACGCCTGGCATGGACGGAATATCGATGGCGAGATCTTTGCCCTCATGAACGAAAACAGGCCAAATCAAATCGTCTGGAGTGACGGCGTTCTCGGAAACTAATCTGCGAGACCAGTCAAATGTACGCGTACGACGCAAACGTGTCCGAGGATACGCAGGAGTTGGATTAGACATGTGATTTCTTTCGTTCAGCTCAGATTTTTTTAGAATAATAGAACGGTTGAGTGGTGTGAGCAAATCTAAAACAGTGTTTTTAGGAGAAGATGTAACGGATTTCCAAAACACGCTTACCAAACGATCGTTTGGTAAGCGTTGACAGCTTAAGAGCAAAGGCTTATCACTGTGCAAAGGGAATTCAAGGAAACGATCATATGGATTTTAATCTGACTGAAGATCAAGCTGCTTTCCAAGAGATGGCGAGAGGCTTTGCGCAGGATGTTTTTGCGCCCAACGCAGAAAAATGGGACGAGGAAAAGATTTTTCCCGTCGACCAATTGCGTCAAGCTGCTGAATTGGGTTTTGCGGGCATTTATGTGGACGAAGAGCATGGCGGCTCCAGTTTAAAGCGTCTTGACGCTGCCATTATATTTGAGGAATTGGCCGCGGGTTGCACGTCAACAGCTGCCTATATTTCCATTCACAACATGGCGAGTTGGATGATTGACCGTTTTGGTTCAGCCCAAGTGCGCAAAAAGTTTTTGCCAAAACTGACCACTATGGAACATTTCGCCAGTTATTGCCTGACGGAACCCAGCGCAGGATCAGACGCGGCGGCGCTTCGAACGCGTGCTGTGCGCGATGGCGATGAATATGTCATCAATGGTAGTAAGGCGTTTATATCTGGTGGTGGTAAAGCCGATGTATATGTAACCATGGTTCGAACCGGTGAAGACGGAGCGGGCGGCGTTAGCTGTATTGCGATCCCAAAAGACGCACCGGGAATAAGTTTCGGTGCCCAAGAACGCAAGATGGGATGGAATTCACAACCCACAGCCGAAGTGCGATTTGATGATTGCCGAGTTTCCGCCGAGAATCTTGTGGGCGAAGAGGGGCAAGGTTTCAAAATTGCTATGATGGGACTTGATGGAGGGCGGATTAACATTGGTGCGTGTTCCATCGGTGCCGCTAGAGCTTGCCTTGAGTCTGCGCAAGATTATACGGCTGATCGGAAACAGTTTGGAAAAGCCATTGGCAGTTTCCAAGGTCTTCAGTTTAGTTTAGCGGATATGGCAACGGAACTTGAGGCTGCGCGTCTTATGATCCGTCAAGCTGCGGCAAAACTGGATGCCAAAGATCCAGAGGCTACTCTTTTTTGTGCAATGGCAAAGCGGTTTGCAACAGATGTTGGCTTTAACGTTTGCAATCAAGCTCTTCAATTGCATGGTGGATATGGATATTTGAAAGACTTTCCTATTGAACGATTTGTCCGAGATACTCGGGTTCATCAAATTCTGGAAGGTACGAACGAAATCATGCGCGTTGTGATTTCACGTAAAATGCAAGAAGGTCAGGGACGATCATAAATGACAAGTGAATACGACATCCTATTTGAGCAAAAGGGAGCGCTCGGCGTTGTTCTATTGAGCCGCCCAAAAGCGTTGAATGCGTTGACCCATGAGATGGCGCTAGCGCTGGATGCGAAGCTTATTGAATGGGCGGACGATGCCAGTATCTCGGCAGTCTTGATCAAAGGCGCTGGCGAGAAAGCCTTCTGTGCAGGCGGAGATATTGTCAAGCTCTATAACGAAGGTAAGGCTGGTGGTGATTACCCTTATCGATTTTACCATGACGAATATGTGTGTAACGCCAGAATAAGTCATTTCCCTAAACCCTATGTGGCATTTATTGACGGCATTGTTATGGGCGGCGGCGTTGGTGTATCTGTACATGGTTCCCACAGAATAGCCACGGAACGGACTATGTTTGCCATGCCTGAATCCGGCATTGGATTGTTCCCTGATGTGGGCGGTACTTATTTTCTGCCGCGTTGCCCCGGGGAATCTGGTATGTATTTAGGGCTTACGGGAAATCGCTTAAAGGCGGCAGACACCCTGTATGCCGGTATTGCGACTGCTTATGTGAATTCAGCTGATTTGGCAGGGTTAGAAGCGTCTTTGGCTTCCATGACTTTTTCTGCTGACCCACATGGTGATATTAACCAGTTAATTTCCGTTTATGCAGATAACGCTGGAGAGGCTAAGTTGAAAGTCGATCAAGCAAACATTGATCAGCATTTTGGTTTTGATACTGTGGAAGAAGTTTTTGCATCCCTCGAAGCAGATGACGGAGAGTGGGCATCGAAAACTTTGGTGACGCTACGCCTGAAATCACCCACAAGCCTGAAAATTATCTGCAAGCAAATCCGTGAAGGTGCAAGCCGTAATATAGATGAATGTATGCAGCTTGAATGGCGGATGGTGAACCGTATCGTAAAAGGTGTGGATTTTTACGAAGGCACACGCGCTGTCCTGATTGATAAGGATCAGTCACCGGCGTGGTCACCGGCAGCACTGGAAGATATCTCCAAGGAAGATGTGGAAAGTTACTTCCTCCCCCTTGAAGATGGTGATCTTGATATCTGATTATTCGGGCGAATAGCCTTCTAGAATAACAAACTGGCCTTCGGCAGCTCCCTCGCGGGCGTCGCGGGCTTTTTTGTATTCTGGGCTGTCATAAAATCCACGAGCAGCTGTCATGTCAGGGAACTTTACGAGGACGACACGTAAAGTTTCTTCTGGACCCTCTAGTGTTTCCATTTCACCGCCACGGGTCATGTATTCACCGCCAAACTTTTTAATTGCGATCGGTGCTAGGGCTTTATATTGCTCATATTGAGCAGGATCAGTCACATTGATCCGCGCGACCATATAGGCTGGCATGAAAGTTTCCTTTTGTTGGTAAAAAAATCTGCTAACGTGATTAAAAATAAATAATAAAGGGGAAATCAATGACCTACAAGTACGTAACTATCGAAAAGAAAAATAGGATCGCAATTGTCCGTTTTGACAGAAACCATGACTTAAATCCGATGTCGGTTGATCTTATGCTGGAGCTTACAGAAGCCGCGAGATCATTTGAGGCTGACCTTGAAACAAATGCGGTTATCCTCACAGGAAACGGGACCAACTTTACGGCAGGCTTTGATTTGAAAGATGCTGCACTGAAAGCCCGGATGCAGGCGGGCATCATGGAACGTCGCCAAATGCAACGCGTGGGCCCGGTTATGTGCCAAGCGTGGGAAGACATAGAGCCCATGACAATAGCGGCTATCGATGGATACTGTATTGGCGGCGGTGTTGCCTTGTCTGTGGCTCTCGATATGCGCATTGCCAGCAAGGATGCCAAATTCTATGTGCCGGAGATCAAAAATGGCATGAACATGAGCTGGAACTCAGTGCCGCGCATGGTCAACTTGATCGGTCCTGCACGGACAAAACAGCTCTCCATTATTGCGGATATGATCTCAGCAGAAGAAGCAGCAAAATGGCATTTGATTGAGGAGATAAGCGAAACAGCAAACGCGTTGGATTTAGCGCTGGAATATGCGGAGAAAATTGCCGCTCGCCCACCGCTCCCGGTTCGGATGATCAAGAAAGGGGCGAATGCCGCGGCAACCGCCCTAAATCATGCAACGAGTTATATGGATATAGATCAATATACGCTCGCCACCCTCTCTGATGATTACAAAGAGGGCGTGAGCGCATTTATTGAAAAACGGGATCCCGATTTCAAAGGGAGCTGAGTTACTCAGGTTTTTCAAATTCACCGTGGCGACCTGTGCCGCTGACAAATCTACCAGCACCTGTCTGAAATCCATCTTTAAAGGCAGCTTGACTGCCTTTAATTTCGCGCTCGATAGCTTCGGCTTCTGGGAAATCCCATTGTGTCAAAGCAGAATGCCTGTCTGATAGCATCGCTGTTTGGGGGAAACTTGAAAGTTCAAGGGCAAGTTGCTGGGCTGCCTGCAACGCTTCGCCTTTAGCAACGAGCCGATCAGCGAGGCCAAAATGATAGGCTTCTTTGGCATCAACGGGTCGACCAGTCATAAGCATATCTAGGGCGCGGCTTTCCCCAATTATTCTGGGGAGGCGAACTGTACATCCGTTCGGCATAGGGCCACCAAAACGTCTGCAAAAAACGCCAAAGATCGCACTTTCGCTCGCAACTCGCATATCGCACCAAACCGCAAGGGCTAGCCCGGCGGCAACGGCATGCCCTTCAATAGCGCCAATGACGGGTTTGGAAAGGCGTCTGCGTGTGACGCCTTTATCCGATCCCGCCCAGCTAAACCCAATGGAGGCACCGGACGAGACCTCTTCAAGGTCTGCACCGGCACAAAATCCATCACCTTTACCCGTGAACACAGCGACTTTCGCAGTGTTGTCTTTTTCAAAATCCGAAAATGCATCATGGAGGCCTTTTACAGTCTCCATGTCGCAAGCGTTTCGAACTTCTGGTCGGTTAATGGTAACGGTTGTAACCGCGCCGTCTTGGGTGACTTCTATTTTCCCGTTTGCATATGATCGCATCGTTTTTCCCCTATTTTTGTTTTTGTCGGGACATTATTGCTTTTATGCGAGAAAACGATCTCTCAGTTTCCGCATACCGCCTAACCAGCGATCGTAGTTCGCTGTTTTATGGCGCATGTAGTCAAGAACTTGTGGGTGCGGGAGGATCAAGAATTCTTCTTTATCCATAGTCTCAATGACGCAATCAGCAAGTTCTTCGGGTTCAAGAGTACCGTCAACAGATGCGACTTGATCAAGCCTGCCTTCTGTCATGGCAGTGCGGACTTGCTGCGGGCAAAGAACAGAGACGCGAAGACCTTTGTCGCCATAGCGAATAGCCATTGTTTCAGCAAAGGCAATGGCAGCATGTTTTGTAACGGCATAAGGGGCGGAATCAATTTGGCTCAACAGGCCTGCTGCTGACGCTGTGTTAACAAGATATCCGCCGCCTTGTGCAACCATTTTATCGGCAAGTGCGCGAGCTGCATAAATATGAGACATCACATGAACATCCCAATGTAAGCTCCAGATATCATTGGGAAGTTCTTCCCATCCGTAACGGGCGAGGCCAGCGTTTGATACAAAAATATCAATTTGCCCATAAGCCTCTTCTGCTTTGGCGATAAGGTTCAGGATATCGCTCTCTTTGGCAACGTCACATGTAACTGCGAGGCCATCTACTGATGCGGCAACTTCTTGAAGGGAGCCATCTTGAAGATCGGCAACTGTTATGGATCTTGCGCCTTCTTTATGGAAGCGTTCTGCAAGTGCTTTACCAATGCCGCTTGCGCCGCCAGTAATGACAATATTTTTCCCTGTAACTTTCATTTGTTCCGCCTTTTATTATTGGTTGTTGGAGCGATTTTGGCAATCATGGTAGCGAGTATTGAAGGGAGCACAACAAAAAAAAGACGCCCGAAGGCGCCTTTAATTCTAGCCGGAATAGTCTTTTAGTTTGTAAAAGACTGAATACCTGTTTGCGCGCGCCCCAAGATCAGGGCATGCACATCATGAGTACCTTCATAGGTATTAACAGCTTCCAAATTCATCACATGGCGGATCACATGGTATTCATCACTGATACCATTGCCGCCGTGCATGTCACGAGCGACACGAGCAATGTCGAGAGACTTGCCGCACGAGTTCCGCTTGATCAAAGAAATCATTTCAGGAGCGGCGCGATCTTCGTCGCGAAGGCGTCCCACACGCAAGCAAGATTGTAATCCCAGTGTGATTTCTGTCTGCATATCAGCCAATTTCTTTTGGATAAGCTGGTTTGCTGCAAGTGGGCGTCCGAACTGTTTACGCTCTAACGTATAGTTGAGGGAGGCTTGCCAGCAGAATTCTGCGGCACCAAGAGCGCCCCATGCAATGCCAAAGCGGGCACTGTTAAGGCAGCCAAATGGACCAGCAAGACCTTGGACATTTGGCATCAAGTTTTCTTCTGGAACGAAAACGTTATCCATAACGATTTCGCCGGTTACAGACGCCCGAAGAGAAAATTTACCTTCGATTTTTGGGGCAGACAGGCCTTCCATTCCTTTTTCAAGGATAAAACCGCGAATGACATCATCATCTGTTTTTGCCCAAACGACAAATACATCAGCAACTGGTGAGTTGGTGATCCACATCTTCGCACCGTTCATCCGATAGCCGCCATCAACTGATTTTGCGCGGGTGATCATGCTGCCAGGATCTGATCCATGATCAGGTTCTGTAAGTCCAAAGCAGCCGATCCATTCACCAGTGGCAAGTTTCGGCAAGTATTTCTCACGTTGGGCTTCAGTTCCGTATGTGTAGATGGGGTGCATAACAAGGCTCGATTGAACGCTCATCATCGAGCGGTAACCACTGTCGACACGTTCCACTTCACGGGCAATCAAGCCGTATGAAACATATGACAGTCCAGCGCAACCGTATCCTTCGATCGTTGCGCCGAGAAGGCCAAGTTCGCCCATTTCGCGAAAAATGCTGGTATCCATTTTTTCGTGTCTGTTAGCCTCTAAAATGCGAGGCATCAATTTGTCCTGACAATAATCATGGGCGGTTTGCCGCACCATTCTTTCTTCTTCTGTTAATTGATCTTCTAGAAGGAACGGATCTTCTGCATTAAATGCAGGACGATGTTTGGCAGGGGATTTGCTCATTGGGGGGCTCCAAATCGGGCTGTTGAAAAGTTTAAATTCTTTTACTTAATTTTTTGAGTTTGTATATATGTGTCTATATAATTTCCAACAGGAACTCAACAATGTCTGCATAAAAGGTTTTAAACAGCACGATATTGTCAGTAAAATTTAGGTGATGAGCGATTAAATGGCGGCAAGTGAAGGTAATTACATCATTGAATTTGTGAAGATCGGGAATTCTGTAAAGGTTTCCGCGTTTGATCCTGCAACTCTAACTGAAGTTTCTATTGTTGGCTCCGCGAAAGCGTCAAAACTGGATCTGCAGCGGACTGCCATCCAAAAACTCCACTATGTGATCGAAAAAAATAACGGTCAGAAAAATAACAAGGCGCAAAAGGAACCAAACAAAAAACGGGGCATAATCGTCTGATTAAGCTGTTTGCCTCCCTTTGCTGGAGCGACCGTTTGTCAGTGTTGGCAGATTTCAGCGGTCAGAGCGCCGCGCATTAGAATTTCAAAATCCCAATCTGTCACATGAACCAGATTTTCATGATCACCGGCTTCAAAATAAATGTCTGTATTTTCTTCAAGCGCTTGATCCATAAGAACGTTCATGCCGTACGCATTGCCAACAGGGGGAACAGCGCCCAATTTGCAATCATCAAACATGGGGCTGAATTCTGTTTCGGAAGATAAGGAAAGATGACGACTGGTCAGTGCTTCAATCTTGTCTAGTGACAGACGCTCTTCACTAGGGATTACAGCCAATATAAATCCAGTTTTATCTTTTAGGACCACCGCTTTTGCGACGCATTTCTTGTGGACATGAGCCTTTTGGGCAGCCTCGCAAATGGTGGCAGACGGCATATGATGCACCAGATCATATTCAATTCCAGCACGGAGCATATAAGTTTCTAATGTTGAGGCCATTCCCATGGTCTACTCCTTTCATTATTTTAAAGAGAAAGACGGCAGAATCTGGTGTGGGCAGATGGACGAGGACATGAAATCCATTTCCAGTCCTAATTCGTAATTCTGCCAAAATATTACGCAGTGCTAATGTATAGAGATTTGCAGTAAAAATTACAAGAAAAAAGCGATGCAGAGAGAGGCCCAGCACCCGGAGTTGTTGGGGTTCGGATATTTACCAGCCTTTTTTCATAACTAACGCTAGGACGCGCAGCGATGTTGTGATATCCAACCCGCGCTACATTGGCTGATTGGGGGGAATTGTTGTGGTCTTACCTTGGACAAAAGGAGAGACAACTAACACTTCTTTTTGACGGTGTTTTCTCACCTATGAAAGCCGCCTTTACGATTTATTTTCCCGGCAGAAATATATTCTGTACCCCGGGTGTCTAGATATGGAGTGACCTTTATGAGCAAGCAAAACCAAGATCATATTAATTTCTTTAGTGCGGATCTTCAGAAAAACGATCCAAGTGTTTTTGCAGCAATGGGGCAGGAACTGGGTCGCCAACGCGACCAGATTGAGCTAATTGCATCTGAAAATATTGTAAGCCCAGCTGTTATGGCTGCGCAAGGCTCTGTTCTTACAAACAAATATGCTGAAGGTTACCCCGGTCGTCGCTACTACGGCGGCTGTGAATATGTTGATATCGTTGAAAATCTGGCAATTGAGCGGGCTAAGGAACTTTTTGGTTGTGATTTTGCCAATGTTCAACCGAATTCAGGCTCTCAAGCGAACCAAGGTGCCTTTATGGCAATGATTAAGCCTGGGGATACAATTCTTGGCATGTCATTGGCAGCTGGCGGTCATCTCACTCATGGCGCGGCACCTAACCAATCTGGAAAGTGGTTCAATGCAGTTCAATATGGTGTTCGCAAAGAAGACCATCTTGTTGATTTTGACGAGGTTCGCGCTTTGGCTCATGAACATAAACCGGCATTGATCATTGCTGGTGGTTCTGCGTATCCACGTCATTTGGATTTTGCGAAATTCCGTG
>Ga0209826_1000529_pt1 | contig 27224 bp, 21 predicted proteins | sample GOMGulsemesocosm_5_FD_184637 | JGI IMG/M metagenome (GOLD analysis project Ga0209826, IMG submission 184637) | Methane-oxidizing microbial communities from mesocosms in the Gulf of Mexico - GOM15C Gulf of Mexico (SPAdes) (version 2) | ecosystem: Environmental > Aquatic > Marine > Cold seeps... | reverse complement strand
AGATCTGCAAACGGATTATGAGTCGCCATTGTTTGATTTGACTCCCCTGCTTGAATTTCTCTTTTATATAGTGCTTGATCAGTATATTTATCATGTTCGTTGGTATATCCCCCAAAACAATACCACTTTCACCGACTGACTGACAAAATAAAAATACACACTTAAAATTCAATAACTTACAACATCATTGTTTAGTACAGGGTATAGTACACCTTTACAATCCATGTACTATACTTTACCAAGTGACTAGCTATAGTTACCCTGCAACTTTAAGCTGACACTATTTAAATTACTAGTCTCTTTTTTTTGAATAATACCCTTCTGGTGTTTGATTTTCGTCCTTTGTAGCCGCCAGACATAATTTATCTAAAAGAACAGTGTAGAACCATATAAAATTATTAAGCCTATGGACTCTCTATCACCTTACTAAGCCTAGCTTGTTTTAGGATCGTAGCAAACGTTGATGATCTGTCTCTTAAAACATGATCTACTTCTTGGTAGTAATCTATCAACTTGGTCACAATCACTTGGTCAGGTTGTGAGTAATCGTATTGCTTGATTAAAGAGTTCATTATCAATTTTGAGTAATATTCATGATCAGATTTATCTAACTCGTTCATTAACCGGACAACCATAGTAAGATAATAAATGCATTGCCTATCCGTTTGTTTAGGGCTAACAATAACCTTCCTTACAATCTGTCCTAAAGTCTTAGCTGCCCAATACTCTGGATAGCCTTCTTTATCTCTTTCTGCCAGATCTTTGATAATTGTAAGGTGAACAGGAGTTCCTGCCCAATCACAACAAGCTGAAATAACAGAATAAATCAAAAAATCAAAGTGAGTAGGGAACTCTCGTTCAAGATCAATATCCGACTTTGGTTCATAATTATCTAATATCTCATCTACAAAATATTCTACATACATAAGCCACATATGATCTTGATGCCTGTCGAAGATCGCTTTTGACACCATTACCTGGAATAAAAATATACTTACATATATGGGGCACTGCCATCGTTCATCATCATAACTATAATCGTATGAACTATTGTAAAAATTATCTGCTCCCTTTTGTTTCTTTATAAAGCTTGTCGTGTAGTCACCAATTGGCTTCCATATAGCTGTATATGATGCCGTTTTTATATCCATGAAATAAAAACTTAGCAGTTGGTTACTTTCATCAATGTAGTATTCACCAGTGTAAGAACAGTTTTGATTATCTTTTAATTCCCTATACAAAGGACTATGCGGATTTGCTATTAATTCGGTTAAAAAGTTAGTTGTAAACTCTTCATCGCCGTTGAATCGTATTGTTGTAAATTTAGCGCAGAGTAGCGGATATGTAGTGGCTAGGTATTTTATAAACAGTTTTGACTTTAATAGTTTAGAAACGCTTCCCAGCGTTTCATTTTTAGACTTACTTGTCTCTGGTATAAGTTTTAACAAACTCTTCGCGATAGTTTGCTTAACCCTATCCTTGATAAGTTTTTTAGGCTTTACATTAACTTGTCCATTTTTATTTTCTCGTTTTTCTTTTAATCTAGTAAGCTCGCTAAGAAAGTCTTGATGGGAGTTGTTGGATGCTTTAGATAATTTAAATCTAATCTTTTCGAACCAGTTATCCTTATTACCTTCTATAAATTGCACATGATATTTGTTTAGTAGGAATGATAATTGATCGAATTTATGAGTTCTTAATAGTTGTTCAGATTTTAAAGACCATGCCTTTATTCTCGATTTAGGTAGTTTAGTGCCAATAACCTTAATTAAAAAATAATTAATAATGATGAAAATAAAAGAAAATGTGGCTAAGTTAGCGTCAAAGCCTGGTAACCAAGGTAATGGAATAATTAATCCTATTTTTTCTAAAAATGGCAAATAGACCATATATAGTATCGATAGAAAAATGATTGCTAGGCCAAAGATATCAATTTTTGAAATTCTTAAGTTTAGATCTATTCTTTTTTCTTCTGATAAAAGAGTGAATCCGGCAACAAGAACGGCAAGAACTGTTAAGATATTTGCTTCCAATTTAACTCCCTATGTATCGTTTTATATGAATGAACGACTCTAAAACCCTACATTTTCAACTCACGTAATTTCAGGCTGACACCATCTTGATCTAGCCAATATTCTGGGCCACTACATGGATAGCCTAGCAATACCGCAGCAGCTTGAGATGGGCTTGCAAACAAAGTGTCTTCTTCCAGAATTAACTTATCTCCATCAGGTAACAATTTCCCTTTGTTTTTTAAATCATCTCGTACTTTTGCATATCCTTTAGATAGGCTAGGGTTAGCCGTCATAGCAGCTTCCGCTCCTGATAAAACAACCATACCTTCATCTGTCTGTTGTGCTTTTGCTTTATATTTTTTAGCTTTCAAAGTGAACGTATCTACTTGTAGTGTCGATTCATTTTGGTTTATGTTTGAGATATCAGATTGATGCTTAGCTAGGGGTTCCAATAAACGATACCCAAGCGCACCTATCAATAACCTTATGTTACTAATAAACTCTTCCATTGCGTCTCTATCGCCTCTTGGCAATATAGCCTGAGGAGGTTGATTCCCATTCAATACTTCAAAGCGTTTAGCTTGATTGGTTAATACCACCAACCTTGATTCAAGGTATTTAACATGTGCTTTAGTCAGGTTTTCATCTTTGTTTGTAAAGCATACGACTTCGTTCCAAAAATCTTTTCCGGAAAGGTGTTGATGTATCCTACTGGCGACTTGCTCGGCTTCACCAATGTAAACGGCGTCATTACCTGTTTCACTATCGGCACCAAATAAAAAGTAAACACCTGGCTTTTGACTTTCTTCCCAGTCACCTAGTTCCTTTACTCGGTTCCTAGGTACAGCCAAAGCTTGACCTGTCCAGTTAACGATCTCGGCGTGGCGAATTCCTGTCACTGAACCGTCTGCTAAATAAATCTTAATTTGACGACCTCTAGTCATACTAATTATCCTTTCTGAGTATTTGAGCTTACATCCCACCATAAAACGTACTAACAAAGCTCTTAACCTTCTCGGTCAACCTTGGTATTACTTTTCTTCGTTGCAGTACACTTGGGGCTTTTTCCATTGTGGCGACGATATCTTCACGTAGTGGTTCTTCGTTGGTGTAAATCATCTTATCGACTAGCGCTTTGAAGCTGTCCGTAACGAGTGATTCTTCTTGGCAAATTTCATCAACAGCTTTTACTTTTTCTTGTTCCCAAAAGCTATCAAACTCATCCATTACTTCTTCTGATGAGCTAAGATTATTTAGATTTTCTTGAATGAATTGTTCGATCAATTCTTTCTTCGATCTCAGCTCTGGTGTGCCACCAAGTAGCTGCATTATTGATTTATACTGGTATTCGTAGTCTTTGTCGTTATCAGCGCCTTTAAGCAATGCTAATAATTGTAAGATGTAGCGCACGTTTACTTCGTCACGTTGAATAAGCTCTAGCTCAAAATCAACTTCTTCAAGAATTGAAACCTTTTCCTTAGCGGTATCAGTTTTTACTTTGTCGTATAAATCGAGATATTTACTTTTGTAATCTTCAAAACCTTGCTCATCTAGCTCAACATCATCAAAGTCAAAATCAGCAAAGGTGCTCAATACATTTTTAAGACGCATTAATTCACGAAACGCTTTTACAAACTCAAGTTCTTGTTCTTCATCACGCAAGTCGTCAACACTTTCTATGTCTGGTGCGATAGCTTGCATACGATCTAATGCTTCATTGAACAAACGCACAAAATCATTGTAAGGCGGCATGATCACCGTTTCTTTTGCATCTTTGTTAGAAAACAACGTTAACGCATCATCAGTAGCCTTTTTAAGATTTCGGAAGCTGATAATGTTACCTTGTGACTTTTGCTCGTTTAAAATGCGATTTGTGCGCGAGTATGCTTGAATTAAACCATGATGTTTCAGGTTTTTATCAACGTATAAGGTGTTAAGTGGTTTGCTATCAAAACCAGTTAGGAACATATTCACCACAAGAAGAATATCAACTTTACGTTCACGTACCTTTTTCGAGATATCATTGTAATAGTTATAAAACGATTCACTGTCTTTGGTGGTGTAGCTAGTTTCATACATGGCGTTATAGTCGCCTATGAATTGTTCTAGCTTGTCACGGCTATGGCTATGCACATTCGAGTCCTTACTACCTGCTAAACTCTCTACTGAGTAAACGGCTTTAGGCTCTGCCGCTTTGTCTAACTCAAGCTCTTCGCCAGTTTCATCAAGGAAACCATTCGCATCAGGATCTTCTTCATTTGCGGCATAAGAGAAAATAGTCGCAATACGTAAATTATGCTCACTCGCTACTTTTTTTGCTTGGAACAAGTCGTAATATTTTACTAATGTTTCAATGTTGCTAACACAGAACATACCCGTAAACGTTTTACTGTGGGTTTTACGGTTATGGTTAGCAATAATGTAGTCGGTAATTTTTTCTAAACGAACGGATGATTCTAATAGCTCTTTGGTATCAATGTCTTCAACATCAATATCCATTTCGTTGGCACTTTCCGAGTCAGAGCCTATCTGCTTGTAACGCCCTACATATTCAATACTAAATTTGAGTACATTTTCGTCTTTAATGGCATCAACAATGGTGTACTTATGTAAACACTCATCAAACAAGTCTTTGGTGGTGGTTTTACGTGAAGCCTTGGTGGTGGCGTTATCAACAAATATTGGGGTACCCGTAAAGCCAAACATTTGATGATTATTAAAAAAGCTAATAATACGCTGATGAGTATCACCAAACTGACTACGGTGGCATTCATCAAAAATAAAAACGATTGATTTATCTTTCAGCTTTTCCATGCGCGACAAATAGCGCTTATGGCTTATAGCGTTATTAAGCTTTTGAATAGTGGTGACAATAAGCTTGGTATTACGATGCTCGTTCACTTTTCCTGCGGCCACAGGTGCATCAGTGAATTGATTCACTAATAAATTGGTATTGTCTGTGCTATCAACACAGCCTTTGGCAAAACCATTAAATTCTTTACTGGTTTGATAATCTAAATCTTTTCTATCAACGACAAATACCACTTTATGAACTTCAGAAAGCCCTGTGAGTATTTGCGCGGTTTTAAACGAGGTTAAGGTTTTACCAGAACCTGTGGTATGCCAAATATAACCATTGAAGTTTTCAACTCGTTGACCTGTAGCAGCAATTTCATTGCGCTCAACCACACGCTCAACAATATTTTCAGTGGCATAAATTTGATACGGACGCATTACCATCAAAATACGATCCGTTTCATTAAGTACAATGTACTTTTGAATTAATGTTACTAATTGCTCTCGTTGTAAGAAAGTTTCAGCAAACTGTGTTAATTCGCTATAACGCGTATTTTCTTCATCAGCCCAATAGAAGGTTTGTTTAAAACTTTGGTTTTTGTTATTGGCGTAATATTTGGTATTAACGCCATTACTGATAACAAAGGTTTCCACATATTGGAACAAGCCATAACTTGCCCAATATGAATGACGCTGATAACGTTGGATTTGGTTAAACGCTTCTTTAAGCTCTAGCCCTCTACGCTTTAATTCTATTTGTATTAGCGGTAAGCCATTTATCAAAATGGTTACGTCATAACGATTTTGGTAACGACCTTCTACGGTAACTTGTTGAGTTACTTGAAACTGGTTTTTATCCCACTTATCAGCAAGAAGTTGAATATAAAGAGCTGTACCATCGTCGCGGTTAACTTGTAAGCGGTCACGTAAGGTTTTGGCTTTTTCAAATACCGAGCCTTTTGATAACGCATTAAGTATTTGCTTAAACTCATTATCTGTCAGTGATTCTTTTAAGCCATTTAGCTTTTCAAGTTGCAGCTTTAAATTAGCCAACAACGATTTTTCATCGGTTATTTGCGCAACTTTATAGCCTAGCGTAACCAACTGCGTAACTAAATTATCTTCTAATACTTGTTCAGGTTGTACTGCCACAACTTACTCCTAAATCCATTTATATGTTACTTACTAAACAAACATCTGTTGTAACAAACCTTTTTTAAAGGTTTGGGTTTGAACTATTTGTTCAGAAACAAGTTCAACCTTACTATCTAAAGCATCAAGAAACCCCGCTATTTTTAGCTGTTCTCCAACGCTTGGTAAGTTCCACTTCAGTTTTAAAAACTCTTTTTTACTCAATACGCGATTTCTCCCTGCACCACCTGGAGATATTAAATCGAGCATGTATTTAAAGCGTTTCAATGTAATAACGTGTTTAAAATATTTATGTGTCGACTCACCATCTTTAAAGGTATATGTAGGAAAACGATGTGAAACTAAGCCTCCATCATCATTACTTTTGGCAATAGCAACAGCGCCTTCCCAAGCAAAAGTAATATTAACGATTAAATCATTGGGCCGGACGATAAATAGCTTATCCATCATTATCTTTTCAGGGTCAAAGTTAGGCTTTTGAAATGTACCCTTCATATGACTTCTTATTCCAAGCGCTAAATATTTTTCAGTGGGTTTAGCTATTTCACGAACTTGAATGTCTAATACCTGTGATAAATGCTTCTCCTGCCAATCAGGAAAGTCTTTTCCAGTATCATCTTTAAAACGAATTTCTTGTGAAAATAATTTCTGCATCACTCCTTTTTTATATTGTATTAGCAAAGTATGCTTTTCTTTTAACATACCTATTTTTTTATCTACAGCAGAAAGAAAGTCTGCAATTTTTTGTTGTTCATCAGAAGATGGTATTCTCAATGTTAATTGCTGTAATGACTCCTGATTGATATTAGTGTTTGCGCTAGTTGTACTAAAACGAATTAATAATCGTCGAAACTCTTCAGTCCAAAAACAATATCTTTTAAAATCGTTAGTTAAGCGATCATTTGTTCTATATCGGATTAAAAAACCACTGTATACAGTATTTTTTAGCTCACTTTTTGCAACAACAGTTTCTCCCACTGCGCTTCTTTTTACAGAAGATCTTATAAAAAAAACATCACCTCTATGGACTGAATATGTTTCTAAGTCTCTTTTTGATGCATTTACGAGATTTAGCTCAGGTTTATCAATCTCAATTTTACCAAAAACATCTAGTAAATTAATGAAAGGGGAGCCAAACCCGAAATCTTCTGAACCTTTGTTTAATCCATTCTTGAAACTTCCGATTTCTCCTAATTGAACCAGACTCCATAAATCTTTGAACTCACCGAATCTAAGCTTAGGCACAGTGCTTTGTATTTGTTCCATTACTCAGCTCCTATTGGCGCATCGATACCTAAATCAAAACAAAAACCACTAATAATTTTATCTGAGTTAATCATTTTATGATTAAGATTTATAACTGCATCGCTAACTTCTTTTAAACATATTGGATCTTCTTCTACAAAAGTATCAACATATCTAGGAATATTTAAGTTATAGTCATTCTCTACTGAAATCTCATGTGGGGTTACCACAGAAGCAAACTTATCTTTAAATTTACGCTTTTCAACAACATCTAATATACGCTCTATATCTTCTTCTCTTAAGCAATGCTGAGTATTTACTTTTCCAAAATGTGCGCTGGCATCAATAAATAAAATATTGTCTTCCACTTTTCGCTGCTTTTTAAGAATTAGAATACAAGTGGGGATAGGAGTTCCATAAAAAATATTAGCAGGTAAACCTATAACAGCATCTAAACAATTTTTCTGTTCTATAAGGTACTTACGAATATGACCTTCGGCAGCACCACGGAATAAAACACCATGTGGCAATACCACGGCCATAGTGCCGTTATCATCTAATTGATGTAGCATGTGCTGAACAAAGGCAAAATCCGCCTTAGACTTTGGTGCCAACTTGCCATAATCCGCAAAGCGTTCATCAGACTTAAAGCCATCGTTAGCGCTCCAATCTGAAGAAAATGGTGGGTTGGCAACTACGGCTGAAAAGCGCTTTTCTAGATGATGCGGTGTTTCTAGGGTGTCATCTTGCTGAATATCAAAACTACGATAATGCACGCCATGTAAAATCATGTTCATACGAGCTAGGTTATAGGTGCTTGGGTTTTTCTCTTGTCCGTAGTAGTTTCCTATACCGCCAGTCGCGCCACCGTTCTTTCTTTGAATTTCTTTCGATACTTGTAATAACAACGAGCCTGAACCACACGTAGGATCATATACCGATTTTAATTGGGTTTTGTCTTTAGTGACCAACTTAGCTAGTAACTTTGACACCATAGGTGGGGTATAAAACTCACCTGCTTTTTTACCTGCGCCACTGGCAAATTGACCAATAAGATATTCGTAAGCATCACCGAGCACATCAATTTCAGTATCATCAAGGCAGAAGTCTATTTCATCTAGATGGCCTAATACTGTGGTGATTAAATCATTCTTTTGCTTTTCACTTTTACCTAATTTATTTGAGGTTAAATCAATGTCATCAAACAAGCCGTTAAAGTCATCTTCACTGGCAGTGCCCATTGTGCTTTGTTCAATATGGTTTAGCACCTCGGTTAAGGCTTCAATGATGAACTCACCCTTATTGCCTTTTTCAGCAATCACATGAAATAGCTCACTTGGCTTTAAGAAGTAACCTAAATGGTCAATCGACTCTTCTTTAATGGCTGTTAAGTATTCTTGACCTTCATCGGTGCTTTCATCAATTGCATCAAACTTGAGGCCGTCTTCAACTAAAATACCATCCGCATATTGATGCATACGTTCTGATAAGTATTTATAGAAAATAAAACCTAAAATGTAATCACGAAATTCATCGGCACTCATATTACCACGTAGTGCATTGGCAATATTCCAAAGTTGTTTTTCTAATTCTTTTTTATGTTGTTCTGCTGTCGCTTTTACGTCTTGGTCTGCCATTTATAATTCCATATATTTATTTTATTAATGAGTGCTAATTACTAATTAGCTTAGAATCTAGCACTTCACTTTATATTCGTTCAATTCAGTGCTATTTATTAGAAAGCAATACTGTTTTCTATGTCGTTTTTAATCACTCGAAATGATCAATTTCAGGCATTAGATCCGCAGGCTGGCATTTAAGTGCCTTTGCTATTTTAAAAAGCTTATCAAGGGAGATATTCACTTCACCTCTATCGATACGCCCAATATAGCTTCTATCGATATCTGTCAGCTTTGATAATGCATCCTGAGAAATGTTTTTTTCTCCCCTAAGAACCCTTAGTTTTTCTGCAAATTTTTGTATTAGGTCGCTCATTGGGTAAACCTCAGATCCAAATGAGCAACTATTTCATATTGCGGATTATAATATCACGGTTTATAATCCCTCGGATTATAAACACATCCATTTGTAGATTGTCCACTTGGTTGGTTGTTTAATATGGAGTTTTGTATGAAATTAAATAACCTTGTTGCTCAAATTATTGTTGCACCTAATTTTGATCACTTCTCTACAGTGGAAGTTAGATCGGCTTATTTGGCTTTGAATGAAGACAAATATATCGATCCGAACGATGCCCGTAGGTTCGTTTATACCGAGCTTTTAAAACTGGTTAATAAGGGATGGTTGAAGAAGTCTGTATCAAAAAAAAAAGAGATCACTTCGTTTATTAAAACTGAGATATTTGATCCTGACGGTATTGATGTAAATCCAGAAAAATATGTAGAGAAAAAGAAAGATACTAAACTTGCGGAAACTCCTCCCTTAGGTGAAGCATTAACCGAAAGGTTAAACCACTATAAAAATGAGCTACTAACAGGGCTTGGTGAGGCTGACGAATACAAAAGGCTTTGCGAACAGTTTCCTGACCTCAAGTCTAAATTACAACCACGATACAATGAAGTGCGAGAGCAGAACAGTAAACTCCTCGGTAGTATTAAAGCCGTTGAAAACCTTATTTAAAACAAGCAGTAGAGATAGTATGAAATTAAGAGATTGGCAAGCTGAGTGCATCGATTTAGCTGTAGAAAAATATACTAATGGGAAAAACCACTTTTTAGCATTAGCTACGCCTGGTGCAGGTAAAACTATTATGGCTTCGGCGCTTGCAAATGAATTAATGAACCGAGACCTTGTAGATATAGTTATATGCTTTTCCCCGTCATCAGTCGTTTGTGTTGATTTTAGCCAGGAATTAGAAAGCGTAATAGGTGAGAAGTTTGACGGTTTATTAGGATCAAAAGGACAATCACTAACTTACCAAACTTTGCTTCACCTCGATACAGATTTTTGGGCTCTTTTTCATAAATACCGTGTATTTGTCATCTTTGATGAAATTCATCATTGCTGTGGTTCAAAAGTTGAAAATGCTAATGCATGGGGTGAGCAAATAATTTTACATATAAAAGATAAAGCTGAGTTTACCCTTGCCATGACTGGTACTCCTTGGCGTTCAGATACAGCTCCTATCGTTCTTTCTGATTACTTGAATCCCAACAACAAAATTCAGTGTGATTACGTTTACGGGCTTTCTGAGGCTATTAGAGATGATGTTTGTCGCACTCCTCAGATTATAGCAATTGATAATGACGATATTTCTCTTACTTGCGACAAAGAAAGTAAATCGTTTAACTGCTTTAAAGATCTACTCTCTAAATCGGCATTCCCTTACCAGGAAATAATTCAAAATGAACAGTTGTTGTTTCATGTAATTCAACAAGCTAACGATAAACTAGATAAAATTCGACTTTGTAACCCTGCCGCCGGAGGGTTAATTGTTGCAGCATCCGTTGAGCATGCAAACCAAATTTTAGACCTGTTAGCTGAGCGCTTTAATGAAGCCGCTACCATCATTACATATCAAGAAGATGAACCGACAAAACTAATTCATCAATACAAAAAATCTAGCTCGAAATGGGTTGTATCTGTTGGGATGATTAGTGAAGGAACGAACATTCCGAGACTACAAGTAACTTGCCATCTAACCAGAATTAAAACCGAAATGCATTTCAGGCAAATAATGGGACGCAATTTACGAGCAACTGATGCTCTAAATCAGGAAGCATTCTTATACATGCCTGCGGAACCAAAACTCGTTGAGTACGCATATCGTGTAGCCCAAGACATACCAGCAGAGGCTAATGTTGTTAAGTTTGAAAAAATGAGTGCCAATTTCAAGGCCAAGCAAAATGATAACGAATCTGATTTAGATGATGCTAATAAAAAAACGGTTGAGGATACATCGGATAAGGCTGTTGATACTAAAAAGAAAACTGTCGCTTTTGGCGAGTTTGAAAATAGCGCAAACACGAAGAGTTCAACTTCAAATAAAAAGAATGCTCTAACAGATAGCTACGAAAGTATGATGAATATCTTTGGCAGGTTTAAGCAAGAAACCCTTGAGCTTGGATTAACAGGCATAGAGTAATCGAATTGTCATATGACATTCAATTTAATAAAAAAGACCGTAAGCGAGAATAGCGGTACTTTCATTTTCATAGGAAACATATGCAGGTTTATTTAGATGATGAGCGCAAAACACCAGATGGCTGGATTCGCGTTTACTGGCCTGATGAGGTAATTGAGTTACTTGAAACAGGCAAAGTTACTGAGATTAGCCTTGACCATGATCTTGGGGATGATGAACGAGGTACAGGCTACGATGTTGTTTTATGGATTGAAGAGGCGGTATTTCGTGGTGGTTTTATACCTCCGGTGATCAAAGTGCATTCAGCTAACATTTCGGCGCGTAAGAAAATGGAGTTGGGTATTGAGCATATTTATAAAATGGCTGATGAATGTAAGTACATAAAAAATAAAGCGTTAAATTAAACATATGAAGATAAAACAAGTTCAATCGGATGACGAACTACGGCTAGCATTAGCTCGAATTGAAGAAATTTGGGAAGTAGCTACTGAAGGCTCTCAGGAATTAGCTGAGATCAATTATTTAGCGATTATGGTTAGTGATTATGAAGACAAGTTATTTTCGAATTGCGAAAAGAGCGGCAAATAGTTCAAATTGATTAAGTGTAGTTGCTTGAGCTTACACTTTAGATTTATCAGTTGAAATCAAACCTGATAGGCGTAAAACAACCAAATCTGTCATTCATCATTTAGTCATTTACTATAGTTATAAATAATTACAAGACCTTACTTTACATCTTTAGAGTTATGTTTAGTAAATCAACTTGCTAACGGCTTGTTATTAAAGCAAACTGATTCTTATAATGATAGTTATAATTTAAGATGATGATAGATACATCATTGAAAGGAATCAGTTAAATGGTAGCAGATAATACAATCAAATTTTTATCTTCAGATGTACCAAAAAGCAAGACTTCAGGTTATCGTGATTTTCTTGAAATTGATTTAAATAATGAAGATGAAAATGATGAATTAAAGTCTTTTTTTCGTTTTGTTAATAAAATTCTCGATATTGATAACTTAGTTGTATTGGCTGGTTCTGGTACATCTCTAACATTTAATAAGCTACCAATACCCCCAGCCCCCCCTGTAGCACCAATAGCACCGAGTATGTGGCACTTGTGGGAGTCTTGTCGTGTAGCTGATTTAAAACTCTTTGGGTTTGTCCTTAGTGCTACAAAATATGACACTCTGCAATCACTTAAAGCTACGGACGGCACAGCTATGCCTGATATTGAGCTTTTACTATCTCTATGTGATTCTGCTCTAGCTGTTGGTGCTTTATCTGATACAAGAGTAGATCAAGTAACAAGATTTTTAGAGAAAGCTAAAAAAATAATACTCGATAAAACTAACTTTACTGATCTTATTCAAGAGCAAGCTGACTGGGTAAGTCATGATAAATTTATTCGAGCCGTTGGCAGAAGAAGTGCACAACAACAAAGGTTAAAACTTTTTACTACAAACTATGACTTAGCATTTGAGCATGCTGCATCAAATACTGGATTTGTTGTAATAGATGGTTTTGAATATTCGAATCCTTCATATTTTAACCCAATGTGGTTTAATTACGACATAGTGAATAGAGGACAGTCATTAAATAATGAAGGTGCATATCTCCCAAATGTTTTTCAGTTATATAAAATGCATGGCTCTGTTGACTGGCGAAAAATAAACGGGAGAATTAGAAAAACTTCTGCCGACAGCAAGAATGGGGAGCCTGTGTTTATCTACCCTAGCAGCAGTAAATATCAAACCTCTTACGATTCGCCATATTTAGACATGATGTCATCATTTTTAGAAGCAGTTAAAAAGCCTAGAACAGGTGTACTTTGTTTAGGTTTCGGCTTTAATGATAAACATATTAATAACGCTTTAACTATGGCTTTAAGAACCAATCCTGAATTTATGCTAATGGTAGCAACTAAAGATCCTTTTAATGACGCGGGCTCTTTTAATAGTGGTATCAGGGAGTTGTTACGATCAGCAATAAATCACGGGGACGGTAGAATAGCTATTTTGGACTCAACTTTTGAGCAATTTTCAAGTTTATTACCAGAGAGAAGGTCGAAAAGTCCTGAAGATGACTTATTCAAATTATTTGAAAAGTTGGCTGAGAATGTTAAGTAGGGAGCTGAAATAAATGGATTTGCTAAAATGGTTTTCACCTTACGATTCAACTAGAAGAATTGGTAGTGTTATTAATGTGTCAGCTACTGAAATAGTTGTGAACTTGTCTAAAGCTGGATCTGGTGAGCCTAGTTGGTCATTTGGTAACAGAATTGCAGCAGGTGAAGTGAATGAGTTCGTATTTATAGATGTAGGCGAGACTGCAATACTAGGGCGTCTAGTAAAAGTATGGATTGAAGGTGGTGAGCGCCTCAGTGTTGATGGTTTGGCAGATAAGCCAACAGAGAATCACCCTATTGGTTTGGTTCAAATATTAGTGAGCTTAAACCCTTCTAATGGCCGGAATTATAAAGGTATAAAGCAACATCCACGATTAGGTAGTCAGATATACTCAGCTCATCCATGTTTAGTGTCACTACTTGCCGAGGGTAAACAAGATGATTTGGATAATCAAATTCACCTTCCTTTAGCGAGTTTACCCCATGACGATTCAGTTACTGTTCATGTTACACCAGAAAAACTTTTTTCACGACATTGCGCAATACTTGGGGCTACAGGTGGTGGTAAAAGCTTCTCAATGGCAAAGATCATAGAAGAAGTTCAGCTTGCGGGTGGTAAAGCCTTAATAATAGATCCTACTGGCGAATATCAAAATCTGCCTTGTGAAAGCTATTACGTGGGAGAGCATCCATTATCAAATGAGAAGAACAGGGTTATTTTTCCTCATTGGAAATTTACAGATAGTGATATTAGAGCATTTCTCCGACCTTCCTCACAAAGTCAATCACCAAAGTTAGATGAGGCGATTAGAAGTTTAAAAGTCTACAGTGCATATCAATCAGTTCCTGCACATAATATGACTTTTAATTCAAATGGCACTGTTAAGAAGACAGGATGTTTTAAAGTCCCCTTTGAATTAGCAGTAGCATATATTGCTTCAGATGAGCACTTGAGGCCATGGCAATTCTCCAGCCTAGCGACTCAAATAGAAAATGAATGCATTTTCCCATCTGCAAACTATGGGAAAGATCCCACTAAATGGGGAGATATTTCTCCTAATGACGTTGGCTATTGCTTAAATTTGGTTTCTAGGATTCGAGCATATTCAAATAACCCGTATCTCAAGTGGATGATAGACCCTGATAACAAATATAAAATGATTCCAGACATTCTTGAACAGTTCTGCTGTACTGAGACACTAGGGCGAGTTGTTAGATTAGATTTATCCGAAGTAACCTTTGAAGCAAACTCTCGTGAGATATTAGTTAATGCAATAGGTAGAAAGTTATTATCGTTAGCAAGAAAAGGTCAAATCAATCATGAAAAACCATTGTTAGTTTTCATTGATGAAGCACATCAATTTCTCAACAAAAAAGTTGGAGAAGATACAAATAGCTTTGAACTTGATGCCTTTGGTAACATAGCTAAAGAAGGCAGAAAGTACGGTTTGAACACTGTTATTGCTACTCAAAGGCCACGCGATATACCTGAAGATGTGTTGAGTCAAATTGGTACACTTATCGTTCATAGATTAACTAATCAGCATGACCAAGAGATAGTTAAAAAAGCAGTTGGTGCTATAGATCAACGTTCAGCTTCATTCTTGCCCATTTTAGGACAAGGTGAGGCACTACTACTAGGCGTAGATTTTCCATTTCCGATGACCGTTAAAATGAAGAAACCAAACAATAAGCCAACATCAAAAAGTGCCGAATACTCAAATTGTTGGAAACGGAAAGAAAAAACTATTATAAAGAACAAAATAACAGAGTATCTTGAAATTCCAGATGACTACTTAGATGAATTTGCTAGTTTGGGTGTTGAATATTTGGATGATGAAGGCTCTAGTGGCGATATGATTTATAGCCATTACTTTAAAGTTCCTCAAGAGACATCTCAAGAGCTACTTGAAGTAATGAATTGGGCTAAAGGTGAAACAATCGGTGATATTCCACCTAATATCTTTGAGGACGAATATTAAATCAGAGCGCTCAGTATTCTGTGTTAGGAAAAAAGACTTCTATCAGGGACTAGAGAAGCTCTTAAAATGTCAGTTCATAACTATGCTCCTTTTCATTAAAGATAGTATTGCTTCAACCATTTGAACGCAAGACTTATAGCGGCCTGTTAGATTAAGAAAATTCTGAAGATTTAATGCTTAAGAATACTATTGTACCTATACATTAATGTGTAGAAAATTGTCGCTCAACTACAGGGACTTCTGCTGCGCAGAACGAGGAATAAGATGAGGAAAACACTACGTGTTTACACAACTTATTTCCTCTAACCCACAGTAGTCACTCCCCAAGGTGCAAGTTTTTATTTATTGTTTTTTTAAAAGCTCCTGCAAATAGGTTTGGCGCATGTTTGCGTTGCTTTGATTTTTAATGGCTCTGATTAATTTTTCCTTTGGCCCAACGATATGGATTTCTACTTCAGCTCTTGTTACCGCAGTATACAGCCAAGCTCTATCAAGATTACTACCAGCAGATAATGCGACTATAACCCTTGGGAACTGAGAACCTTGCGCTTTATGTAGTGTTATCGCGTAGCCTGCTTTTAATGTATAAAGTAATGATTCCGTTAATGAGACAAATTCAGATTCCTCATCTTCAAAATCATCAATTTGCACTACACCTATAATATCACCATCTTGATCAACAGAAATTAGTTTACCTAAAGATCCATTTTGAACGCCAACCTCATAGTTGTTTTGTGTGAATAAAACAGGATCATTTAGATAGAGGTTGTCGCGATAATGTTGACCATTCATTTCATACTCAATTCTCTTTCCATTAGGGTTTAGCTCAAGTTGACATTCTGTATTAATTTTATCAACTAACGCGTTAATTGGAGCAACTACGCGGCTTGTTTCTGGGGCTTCCTTATATAACTCAACACACTTATCAACAACACCTGAAAACTCAGTATCATGAAATATAATTGCTCCTGTCGTTAGCTTAGGAGGAACCACACCTTCATTTATCAGCTTAGAATATTCAGGAATGCCGCTACTTGCCCCTTGCCGTCGCACAATGTCTAGTTCTGTATTAGGTATCACTCCGGATAGCACAATATCAGACAAAATATTTCCTGCACCAATGGGGGGTAACTGATTTGGATCTCCTACAAATAAGATCCGAACTTCAGGGTTTATATGGATCACTATTTTATACAGTGTTGGCAAGTCAACCATGGAGCTTTCGTCAATAACGAGTAAGAATTTATTATCGTCCATATTTTCAATAGGATCTTCTCTTAGAAACTTGGCAATTGTCGAACTTGGACGCTTGATACTTTGGCGCATACGCATGGCTGCTCGACCACTTAAGGCGACAGATTTTATTTTATATCCAAGTTCCTCATACGCATGTAAAACAGTATTGAGCACAAACGTCTTGCCTGTCCCAGCTCCACCCGTTATACAAGACACAGCATAACTAATTGAGGTCATCACTGCTTCGCGTTGTTGATCCTCCAGCTTATGCTTTGCTGCTTTAAAAGCACTTACGCAAGCAGCATCTTCTTCATTATAAATCTCACCGTGGCTATGCAATTTTAATAATCGCTTAGCTACAACATTCTCCATAATATAAGTTGGAGTGAATTGATACTTGCCACTGTCTGGGTAAATAATAAATGCTTTTTTATCATAAGCTCCCCTCAGTGCTTTATTGACTAGTTCATCACAATGTAACAACTGATTTAATTGTGTCTTTATTTCCTTATTGCTCGCTACGGTATGTCCCTTGACTGCATGTTTCCTGAGGCATTGAGTAACTGCCGAAATTAAGCGTCTTTCATCATCATTCTTTACGTTGAAATATTTTTTAGCAAGCTTATCATTAGCTTGGAATGTCATACCAAACAGGCTCAGCGAGTACGGGTTTTCTTTAATATATTTTGTAGGATCTATATCCACTTCAATATCATCAAATTCTAATTGTCTATTATTAACCCCTTTAAATTTGTAAATGCGCTTTTGAATTTGTGATGGGATTCCATAATCAGTAAAGAACTTTGAATATTTCAAGAAAGAGAATTTTTCATAGCCAGTTATCAGGCTGATTGCTGACTCTTTACCAAGGCGCTTTACCGTCAATAGTTTAGCTAAATTTTTTTCTTCTAAAACTTTATAAACATTTTCACCAAAGGCTTGCCATAAGCGTTCAGCCGTTGAGATACCAACACCTTTAAAGTGTGGCGTATCTGCAATAAACGATTTAAACCCGATAGGATTCTTAGATAAAATTAGTTTAGCCGTGTTAGCATTCGCATTAATATAATGCTTTTTAATAAAGTAATTACCATCAAAACTAGTAACCTCTTCATAGCTTGCTTCTCCTGCTACTGACCATATCTCACCTTCGGATGGTTCAGGGAATATAGTGTCTGATAGCTTTATCGTGTAGTAATTCACTTTATTTAGTAAGGTGTGATGCACATCATGAACAGGGACTGCGCTAAAGGTAATTGCTGGATTGTTTTTCTTGAAACCAGTAAATACTTTAGTTATACGGTAAGCAGCTTACCAACCGCCTTATTCCCTCGTCAATAATATTCCCCTATGATCACCTGACTTATTTAAGGAGATCATCATGCGACGAACACCACAACAATGGCTTGCACTTGTTCAAGCCCAAAGTGAAAGCCACTTATCAGTAAAACAATTTTGCCTTGAGCAAGGTATATCAACGTCTAATTTTTACAAACATAAAGCAACAATCACTCCTGAAACGTCAATTGCCACAACCACGGTGGCATCACCGTTTTCTCAAGTTTATTTGGCCGAGCCTGAGCAACAAAAGATCCAGCCCCTACAAAATATTAAACTCAACATCGGTAATGTTGAGTTAACACTCGACGGTAAAACTGAGGTGAATTGGCTCGTCAGTTTAGTGGAGCAACTCGCATGAAGATGTTTATTCATCCCTCTGCTGTTTATTTGCACCGCGACCCGGTTGATTTTAGAAAACAAATTGATGGCCTAGCAGCTATTGTCGAATTAACGATGAAGGAGTCATTAAGCTCTGGCGCTTTATTTGTTTTCTGCTCAAAACAACGTAACAAATTGAAGTTACTTTACTGGGATAAAACAGGGTTTTGTTTGTGGTACAAACGCCTTGAAAAAGATAAATTCAAGTGGCCTAAAAAGCATGGATCAGCGACGATTAAAATAGATGAAGAGCAATTGAACTGGTTACTGCGAGGCGTTGATATTAGTGCGATAAAACCTCATAAAAACATCACCTTTGACTCGGTTTTTTAGTCATTTTTTGTTATAATACCGCCATGAAAAATCATCCGTTTACTTGTGAAAACAAGCAATTACAACAGCGTATCTTAGTGCTCGAAACTCAGTTGTCTGAGCAGAAAAGTGCGCTTGATGATAATAAAAAAACAATCACAGATAAAGATAAATTACTCCTTAAACAAGACGTTCAACTCACTAAAAAAGATGCTCAACTGGCTAACAAGTCCGATAAAATCACCACCTTAGAAGAATACATCCGTTACATGACTCAACAGCGGTTTGGTGCCTCAAGTGAGAAATGGTCGCCTGACCAGTTAGGCTTATTCGACGAAGCGGAATTACTTGCCGATGGTGATGATGAAGACGTGGAAGAAAGCACGACGCTCGTTCCTGCTCATCAACGTAAAAAGAAGCGACTATCTATTCCTGATAACCTGCCGGTTACCGATATTATTCATGACTTAGACGAGGATGAAAAATTTTGCCCGCATGACAATCAAGCGCTAAGACATTTTGCGGATGAATGCTCAAAACAGCTGGATTATATCCCCGCTAAAGTTACGGTATTAAACCACGTTCGCCGTAAATACATGTGCCCGTGTTGTAATGATTATTTTGTTACCGCTAAAAAACCGGCACAACCGATTGAAAAATCGATTGCTAGCCCAGGATTGTTATCTCAAATCGCTACCCATAAATATTGTGACGGTTTACCGCTTTATCGTCAAAGCAACCTTATCTTTAAGCGCTTAGGTGTTGAACTTGACTCGACCAGTATGGCCAATTGGATGATTAAGTGTGGCCAGCTAGTGCAACCCCTGATTAATTTAGGCCTTGAAGCATTAAGAGCACAAGACGTGCTTTTTATGGATGAAACCGTCACTCAGGTGCTCAAAGAAGAAGGCCGTAGCGCGAGCCAACAAAGTCGCATGTGGATAATGACCAATAAGTCCGACCAGCGAATGGTCTTGTTTCATTATAGCCCCACCCGAGAAACAGGCGTGGCTGAGCTTCTGCTCGGTGACTTTGAGGGCACGTTAATGACCGATGGCTATGCCGTTTACGATTGCATCGCGAAAGCAAATGAGTCAATAACCCACTTAGGTTGCTGGGCGCATGCTCGGCGTTACTTTAAAGAAGCCAGTGACGCTCAACCTAAAGGCACTTCAGGAAAACCTGAGCAAGCGCTTTCTTATATTCAAAAACTCTTTCGCATTGAAGCAAAAAATAAAACAGCTACAACCGATGAAAAATACCACGTTCGACAACAAGAAAGTATCCCGATATTAGCGGCGTTAAAAACGTGGCTCGATAAATCCTTAAAGCACCCGGTAAAATCAGCTAAGTTAACCAAAGCACTCACCTATTTAAGCAACCAGTGGGACAAATTAAGTCGGTATACGGAGAATGGCGCGTGGCCGATAGATAATAATCATGCTGAAAATTGTATTAGGCCGTTTGTGATTGGCCGAAAAAACTGGCTGTTCTCAACAAGCGTGGAAGGGGCAAAAGCCAGCGCTAATTTATACAGCTTGGTTGAAAGCGCCAAAGCGAATAACCTAGAGCCGTCAGCTTATTTAAAAACGGTCTTTACGTTACTGCCCCAAGCGGAAACCATTGAGGATATTGAAGCATTACTGCCTTGGAATATCAATAAGGTGGTTGGTTAGGTGCTTACGTTATACGCACAGTAATATCTGCTTTATAAGCTGTTCGTTGGCTCATAACTTTGACAATTCCTCATAAACCTCAGCAAACTCGCTTAAACGCCCCTTATTGGCCTTAAGAGCCTTATTCTCAACTTCTAGTTCAATAATGCGTTGCTCTAGGTCAGGTACGCGAGATTGCTCTCTAGCGGCTTTTAAGGATTCTCTTTGAAGTGCTTTAGGTGCCAGTTCTTCTTTTTCGCCTTTTGCTGTTAAGGGCGGCAATACCAGTCGCTCTCTGAGACTGTCTTCAAGCTCTTTCAAATCATTTTTAATGGTTTTGTTGGAGCCGAGTACAGACTTGGCAAAGCCGCATTGTTCAGCAATGTTTTTTCGATTCAAGTTACCTCTAAAAATGATATCTACATAATCCTGATCGGACATAGAATTTCTCCATGTCTCGAACAATTTAACGCTATTATCTCCAGATGTTGAAGTCATACTATCGTCCCGTTTTGAATACTTTCTTCTTTATAGCTAAGTCTCATGCGGTTTCCTTTTTTATTCGACGAATTATTGCAGTGAAGCAATAATACTTTTAACATAACATTATAATTTTCTAATGAAGTACACAGTATGTCCCTAGATCGCTTTGGCACTAGTTCCAACTACAAACAACAAGAAAAAGGTTATCGTGACCGCGCTCTAAAGTTATTTCCTTGGGTTTGTGGTCGCTGCGCTCGTACTTTTGAGTATTCCAACTTAAAAGAACTAACTGTCCACCACGTCGACCATGATCACACTAACAACCCGAATGACGGTAGCAACTGGGAACTATTATGCATCTACTGCCACGACAATGAACATGATAAGTACACAAAACATGCAGAATATCGGACAGAAGTTGTCGCTGGTGATCATAATCAAGATACCGCTACGCATAACCCTTTTGCAGATCTAAAAGCGATGTTAAAAAAATAGGGTTAAGATTACTGAAGCGGGCAGTCTATATATTACCCGCTCCACTTTAGTTAACCCTTTATATAGATAAAATATTTTCAATCCATTGAATAAATCTGGGCCTGAAAATTTCTTTCTTGCCATCATCACTATCAAAAAATACTCGGCCGTTATTATCTTTGCTCCAGTGATTTCTCCTGAGTATTGACTCAGCTACAACATGTTCCAACGCTTTTCTTTGTACCGGTGTTAATAATGCATTTTTATACGGTTAATATTTTCTGTATCGCTTCAACAAAACCTATTTGGAACAGTTCTTCGCCATTTGCATCGAATACTTCACCCAGCTCGCCTATCGTCCACTTCTTGGCAAGAATTTCCTGTTCATCAATAGCATGTGAAAGTGCTTCTCTTTCATCTGGTAATAATATCTGTGTTTTTAAGTCCTGTTGGTTTGGGGCTTTGTTTGTTTCAGATCGCATATCAATGTGAATGTTCGACTGTTCTTTAGCTAATTGCAGTTGTCCACGCAGCCTGCTATTTTCTGCTATTAAATCAAGTACAAGCCATTTTATATGTAGCTCTTTGATTTCGTTCACCCATGCATCTTTTTCTTTAACCTTTCCCGAAACAACATTTACCGGTTTTTTAAAATCAGTCCATGATTTAATTAATGCTTGATATTTTTTACCTGTTGTATTTCTGATCGCCTGAACTCCAGGGCCATGTGCTTCCTTACTTAATTGCCCAATCATGGCGATAGTAAAATTAGTAGAACCACGGTTGGCCTGATCAATACAGACTTGATGTATTATATCGAGTGCCTTGATGGTTCTAGATGAAGCCCCTTGTTTAAGAATTTCACAAAGCTGGTTAGGTGTCTCGGCTTCAGTGGCTATAATTTCGTTGTTCATGTTTCCTCCAATACAGGGTTATTAACACTTAATTTGACTGAATTACCAAGTAGTAATTCCTTCACTTCGCCTTGGATTTGTTGAAGTTGGTCATTACCCGTTAAATCAGATAAATAAACTTCATTACTCATGACTTTTTCGACATTTCCCCATGATTTCAAACGGTCCTTAAGGAGGGTACTGAATTGATTGCCGACAACTAACTGTTGCTCTGGCGAAAGCATACAGGTACGAGCATCAATACCGTTTAGGTATGCCATTTTATCGATTAACTGACTGCGCCTCACTGCTGCATCAGAGCCGTCAGTAAGAGTATAGATAGTCGCATTTGCACATACGGCGCTGAGTTGATGAAATTCACCTGCTGCTTCGTCGAGACTCCAATTAAGCTCGCCTTCTGTTGAGTTGACAATTAATGCATTCTCGCCCTTTGTACCGTTCTTAGCTAATTCATTGCTAAGCGCGATGCACTGTGCAATCAATCGAATAAGGCTTATCATATCGCCCAGATACATATTTTTTTGTTCTGAAATCAACTCTAGGTGTGTCTCAGCTTTTTGTAGGTCTATCGCTTTAGTAAAAACATTTCCATTTCTATCATTGATATACCGCTCCTTTTTCAACTCTTTAATAGTTGAAAGTAATTTAATTAGTTTATTTTCAACTTTGGTTTCCTTTAAAGAAATTTCATTCTGTACAGCCATTAATCCCCCTACATACGAAGGACTTGTGATGAAAAATCGGCAGCGTGGGCAGTTTTTTACGCCGAGGTGCCCAACAGGAACAGGCAGATACTTCTTGTTTTTAGCCCTTGAATCGACGCATTCGCCCCCCTGTTCACATCTACCACCGCCCAACGGGCATATCCCAATATCACTAAACGAAAATGCTGAAGATGGATGGTTGTCGCTTAACGAATCAAGGTAAATCAAGTCGTTACCAACTAATTCGTTTTTGATTTTTTCTATATGATTGTTACGGCACTCTTGTTCCAATCGGGTTGTTGAATTGGCTAGGATGCGCTTATGTGCGTCACTTAGTTCATCGCGTATCTCTGCAAGCCCAACCTTGGTGTAATAAATGGTCATAACCAGTCGAGCATGGCCTACAAGCTTTTGAACGATGTGCACCGGAACTTTTGCATCGACAACAAAAGCGGTGATCAGGCTGACTCGCATTGAGTGTGGTGTATAAGATGTACTGTACGAGAACAAGCCGTCATTCTTATTTTTCAAGGTTGTAAGTGGGTTATCACTTATTTCAATCTGATGCAGGACATACGGAATGCTGCTAGTAAAAATTGTTGGTAAATAAGGAGAACTACTGTTCATCTGTCTGAATAAAAAGCAATTGCTACCACGGTGTTTTAATATTTCTTTTCCTATAGTTTGGCGCAGCGGGATATCGACCCATTTAGTCAAGTCTGATATTGGGTTGTATTTTGACTGCCAATTACGAAGTTTAATCATCCAATAATCGTAACCGTCAGGGCACCAGGGAATGGAATAACCTCCCTCTGTACGTGATGTTTTATTTGTTGTGAAACGTAAACCTATTTCATTGTCAGGGTACTCTTTGATGAAACCTTGCGCTTTTTGTTTCCTTGCGTTGGATTGAACCAATGCACTTATATTCTCAGAGAATTTGACTTTCCCATTGACAATATTAGGCACTCTGTCATCAGCTTCACCGCTGTCACACCAAAGAAGTTGTTGTCCTCTCGCAGGTATGTTTAATAAAGAATACGTAGCCAAGAATCGGACAGGCGACCAGATTTGCGTCACTTTCTTTGAAGTTCTAGTACCATCGAGTCCTTTTTTATCTACCCTTGCTGTTCGATAGACGCAATCAGAATCGCTTTCATCGATTAATGACGGATCAACTTCAAACCAATCTTTTGTTGTTACATCGTGCAAATGAGTTAACTCATTAAAGTTTTTTGCCTCGATTGGTATAATCCACTCTCTTGCAGCTACAACGTGAGTGTATGCCAATGCAGGCTTATCTGATTCGTCAAGTCGTTCGGGTTTGATTTTTAAAATATGACTTTCGAACGTTGCCACTGGATTTCGGAAATCAGGGTGAATAATTTTTTCGTCATCCTCTTCAAGGCTACATAGCTCGTTGAGTGAATATTGGAGAAAGTCTTTTATTATCACATGATGCATTGATGCGTAGTTTTTTGGGAAGTTATCTTCAAGAAAAGACTTATATTGCTGCTTATCTAATTTTGTCGTTCTGAGCAAAAAATCCTCAGGTAACACCGGATAGTCATATCGCATGATGAAATTAACAATAAACGAGAGAGTAGTTCTTTTCTTTACTCCTATATTTCGTTGTTGTTCATCGATATATAGATCAAATAACGGCCCCCATTCAAAGTAAAGTTTAGTTATATCATCACGAGATACACTACTCTTTTCAGTCCCTAAAAAACCATACCACCGACCAAAGTCGGCCCAATCACTGCTGTAAAATAGCTCAGGGGCGGCTGTTAACTGGACATCTTGCTTGTAGCCCGCTTGATAACTTTTTCTAGAGTTTAAACCAAGTTCAATTGCCGCTTTAGATGCCTCTTCTATCGTCGGATAAAAGTCTTTTTTTTCATTCCCTAAAAAGCCATACCATAGGCCAAAATCTGCCCAATCATTACTATAATGTGCATTAGGACCGGCAGGTAAGCGTGTGTCTTGCTTGTAGCCTGCGTTATACTCTTCGATAGAATTTAAACCAAGGGCTATTGCCGCATCAGATGCCTCTTTTATCGTCACGTAGAAGTCTTTTCTTTCATAGTCTAAGAAGCCGTACCAACCGCCAAAACCAGTCCAATCATCGCAGTAAGCTTGATCAGGACAGGCCGGTAATCGAACGTCTTGTTTGTAGCCAGCGCTATACTTATGACTAGAATTTAAACCAAGGGCTATCGCCGCCTTAGATGCCTCTTGTATCGTCGGATATAAGTCTTTTTTTTCATTGCCTAAGAAACCATACCATTGCCCAAAATCAGCCCAATCATCACGGTAAAAAACATTAGGGTTGGCAGGTAATCTGACGTCTTTTTTATAGCCAGAGTTATAATTATTGTAAGAATTTAAACCAAGAAAAATCGCCGCCTTAGATGCTTCCTGTATCGTTGGATAGAAATCTTTTTTTTCATTGCCCAAGAAACCGTACCACAGACCAAAATTAGCCCAATCATCGCTGAAGACTTCATTAGGACCGGCAGGTAATCGTGAGTCTTGTTTGTATCCAGCGTTATACTCTAGCTTAGACTTTAAACCAAGGGCAATCGCCGCTTTGGATGCCTCCTGTATCGTTTTATATTTAGCCATACAATTATTCCTTTTCAATAGTGAATGTCGATTTAGCATCAACTTCTGCTTTCTTTAACGCTGCTCGTATTTCATTAGGCGATTTAGATTCATAGGTTTTTTGAGAGGTTAATGATTTGTGGTGCATACAATTTGATATAAAAATATCACCTACACAGGCCTCTTTCAGCCGATTCTGATAAGCATACCTGTGGCCATGTTCTGTAGTGCCAAGCTCTTTACTCGCAGACAGACCAATGCGTTCGACTGCTTTTTTATGCTTTTTTTGATATTGGTTAAGTGTGTATGGATCACCATGTTTGTTTGTGAAAGCAAACGGGTGTTTTCGGAGGTCGTGAGGCGCTTTATATTGTGCTTTCAAGTATAACTTCCAGTAGAATAAAAAATGTTCACCGGCCTCAGGAGAGAACCAATGCACTACCATAAAATTTCCTTTCATCGCACTTAACTTATTGTTTTTCCAGCCTGCATGTAACGCTTTAGATTTTTCGTATTTATTACGCGGCTTCATTTGATATTTTCTAGCAAGCGTTTCTTTTCGTGTTTCATCTCTTTCAGGAGAAGCGCCGATTTCTGGGTGGTAGACTGTAACCAAGGCACTTTCAGGGTTTTCTGGTTCAGGAATAACATCTTGGAGCCATAAGTGAAACGGCTCTGATCGCCTTAACCCGCCAAAATGCATTAAAATTGTGATCAGAATATCTCTCAGTTCGAGGTGTTTAAAAACTGGAGCTGTAAGTGGGATACCAGGTCTGATGAACCCTTTGTGCAGCAAATCATCTATACGGGTGCCAGGGAATCTATTCTCAGCTTGATCACTACCTGTACATCTATCGTCTTGTCTGAGCCTGACATTTCTTGATTGCTTGTTTTGTTCTACCGCAGATCTTCTTGACCAAGTGTGTGCGAGAAAAGCTTTTGAGTGGCGATGTGAATAAGCAGCCCAATTTAGCCGTTGCTCATAGCTCGATGCCGCTCTCCAAGGGTTTAGATTTGCCTTGCTATCCATATCTTTTTTGTCACATAACCAGTCAGAATATTGAGTGACATACGAGATAATTTTATTGCTATTGGCAATACTTTTTTGTGACCACCGCAATCCAGATTCATCCATGCCTTTTTCATTGACAGTTCCCGAAAAAAGCTTTTCAGAAAAATCTTTAAATAGGTCTGCTGGGAATTTATATCTTGCTTCATTAAATTCAACAAACTCGACCAACAGACGAATTGCAGACGCGCTAGCATCCATCCATGAGTGGCTTTTGCTTCTGTACTGGATGGCATATTCGAGATACGACTTCAATATGCCATCTTTTGTAAAAATGACGGGAATTCGTATTTCTATGTCGTTATCAAGATGTATTGTTGATCTGATAATTAAAGGGTAACTCATAATTAAAGGGTAACTCATAATTAACATATTATTAAATGTACAATGTAGTACACAATAAGGGGGCTCACCTATAAAATCAAGGGGCAAATACAGAATAAAAATAAAAAAACAGGGGGGGGAATAATAGAAAATAGTATAAATTAGAAGGGGGTACTACTCGTTGTCATGGCAGTAAATACAAAGAAGCTCCCAATTACTGCCATCATTTGGATTATTAGTATGGTCATGGTCAACATGATGTACCGTTAATTCTTTAATATTAGAATATTCAAATGCACGCGCA
>Ga0209826_1000523_pt1 | contig 27396 bp, 23 predicted proteins | sample GOMGulsemesocosm_5_FD_184637 | JGI IMG/M metagenome (GOLD analysis project Ga0209826, IMG submission 184637) | Methane-oxidizing microbial communities from mesocosms in the Gulf of Mexico - GOM15C Gulf of Mexico (SPAdes) (version 2) | ecosystem: Environmental > Aquatic > Marine > Cold seeps... | reverse complement strand
AAATTATCCTATTTTTTATAATTCCCCTTCTGATGCTTATTTAGAAAAATAGGTGAAATCATACCTTATGGTATGACAGGTATAATTTTATTATCTAACTTGCTCTAGGAGTGCAGGCATAAAAAAGAAAAAATCTATAGACATAGGTTTTTGCCGCTGTTCTTATGAATATGAAGTCTGCGAAAAAAATCACTGCTTAAACTGTGAATTTATACTTTTTCCCTTAAGAAAAGTATAATTTTTTGTTGCTGTGCGGCTACTGTTCCTCCCATCACTTCCGCCACAGTTCCACCAAACATAGTGCCTAGTAATCCAGCATTCATAGTACCAACATAAACACCTCCATCAGACTTCTGATAAACCGAAATAGTACATGGCATCATTACCGAAATAACTTTGTTCCTATCCTCTTGTAAAATTTTATAAGCATGATCCGCTTGGCAAAGATTGATTAATATAACGGGATGTAAATTGCCACCACCATGTTTTTTAACCGACTCATGTAATGGCTGAATGGAAGAAATAACCCAGCCCTCTGCTTTAGCATTACTTGTGATCTTTTCAACAGTTTGTTTCACACTATAAGGACTGAGTTGTTCAGTGAGCATCATTCCAGGCATTATTATCCACCCAGTAATACCGGCTAAGATCACACCTACAACAAACCCAAACATGATATTTATAAATTTCATAATTAATCTCCTAGTATAAAAATTTATCCGATGAACTATTAAATTAACGGATAATTAAAATAAGGCTCTTAATATTAGATATTTATAATATACCTCTAGTTCTAATTAATCAATCTTTCCTATTGTTTTAGCTTCGATACCATTTATTCAACAGCCATACAACTGTAACCTAAGCCCTGACAATATTCGGCAGCCAGAACTACAACAAATAGAAGACATCATAGCGCAAGATAAGCATCGCTATTTATCTTATAAAATTCTTAACCATATCCCGTACAAAACCAATCTTCTCCTATTTACGCCTTATCTTTAGGTAGTAAACAAGCTGATGCGCCGTGTATTACTTTTGTCGGTGGAGCACATGGCTTAGAAAGTATTGGCACTCAAGTAGTGTTAACTTTTTTGCAAACGTTACTTAATCGCTTATGTTGAGGTTTAACCTTTTAAGATATTCTACAAAGAGTACTTATTGTTTTCCTACCCTTATTAATTCAGTAGGAATGCTTAACCAAACACGTTCTAACGGTAGGGTGTGGCTTTATCCTTCTAACGTTAACCGATCAATTATTGGCTATATTTAACTGTAAATAGCCTTCTGAAAATCTTTTAGTCTACTTCTTTCTCCAATTTGTTGATGCTTAATATATAAATAAGATTGAATATTTTATATAAACTTATTATTACTATTAGTAAGCTTAAAATCTGTGGATAAGTCATTTTTTATTTTTAATATCAAAATAGTATGATCGTTTTAAGCTTGTTATCAAGTTCGGACTTAAGTGTATTGAAACTGGGTGAAAAAAAAGGTCTAAAATTAAGCAACAGATTGCGCACAGTGTGTTACTCACATAATCCACAGAGTTATCCACAGGCTGTGTTTCCTATTTTATAGCTTAGATAAATACGGGTACTTTAAGCCTGTAATCACTGGGGAGCATGTATTTTTAACACTGGCAATATAAACATTATTTGGGTAAAGTCACTAGTAAGCGATGATAAATCTCCCAACTATTAACTCTAGATGGCTGAATTATATGAAATTTACATATTTTTTATACAGATTAAAGGTCAATTAGTATGATTTCAACGGAAGAATTAGAAACGACCTTGCTTAATGCTCTACGTGAAAGCGAAGAACGGTATCGTAATTTAGTCGAAAACTCATCTGATTGGATTTGGGAAATTGACCAAAACGGCATATATACTTATTGCAGCCCTAAATGTATTGATTTACTTGGCTACCAAGCTGAAGAGCTAATAGGTAAAACGCCTTTTGATTTAATGTCCGCTGAAGAAGCACAACGTGTTGGAATACTTTTCCAAGATATAGTCTTAGCAAAGCGTGCTTTTAACCACCTAGAAAATACTAATCTGCATAAAGACGGGTACCAAGTCATTATGGAAACCAGTGGCATGCCATTTTTTGATGAGCAAGATGAGTTACTTGGGTATCGAGGTATTGACCGAGATATAACAGCTCGAAAAAAGGCCGAAGCTTATGTTCTTGAGCAAGCTCAAATCATAGATCAAATTCATGACTCAGTGGTAGTAACAGACCTAGAAGGTTATGTTACTAGTTGGAATAAAGGTGCGAAACGACTATTTGGCTTTAATAACAATGAGGCGATCGGACAACATATAAGCTTTGTCTATCCCAGTGAAGAACATGAATTCTTACAAAACAAGGTCATTGTGCCACTCCAAGCCAAAGGTTTTCATGAAGCCCGTGTGCGCATGCTAAGAAAAAATGGCTCAAGTTTCCACGCTCACTTATCTTTATCTTTACTATACGATAGTCAGCATAATCCAGTAGGAATGATAGGCTATTCAATGGACACCAGCACTCAAGTTGCTGCTGAAAAAGCACTTAAATTAAGTGAAAAAAATCTAGAAACCACTTTAAATGCCATTGGTGATGCGGTTATCGCAACAGATACCCAGCAACGCATTACTCGGATGAACCCCACAGCTGAACAAATGACTGAATGGACTTTTGCTGAAGCACTTGGCCAGCCTATCGATAAAATATTTAAGCTTTGTAATACTGAAACAGAAAAAACTGTTAATACAGCTGTTGCTAAAGTGCTGGAGAGCAAAAAAGTAATTCACCTATCAAATGGCTGTAGTTTAATAACGCGTAGTGGAGCATTAAAGCAAATCGCTAATAGTGCAGCGCCTATCATTGATGAAAATAATGAAATTACCGGTGTTATTCTAGTATTTCACGATGTCAGTGAACAATATAAAGCTCAATACGCTTTAGTGGAGAGTAATCAAAAATTTGCAGCTTTTGTCTCTGCTATCCCAGATATTGCATTTGTACTGAATGAACAAGGAACCTACATAGATATTTATGGTTCTGAACAGCAATTACTTGCGCAAGGCGCTAAAACATTATTGCATCAGAATATTATGGATACTCTCCCTATTCCTCTAGCTTTACAAATCATAAGCACTATACAGATGACTTGTAACACTAATAAAACACAAGTTTTAGAATATGCATTGGAGTTAGAGCAAGGCAAATGTTATTTTGAGGGGCGAACCGCTCCTATGCAGCATAAACAAGGTGAATCACGACGTGTTATTTGGATAACACGTGATATTTCCAAAACAAAACGGGCATTAAAATCGCTGCAAACTAGCGAGAATCGCTTCCGACAAGTTTTTGAAAAAATGCCTAATATTGCTGTACAGGGCTATAACCACAAACGAGATGTAATTTTTTGGAATAAGACGAGTGAAGATGTTTACGGTTATACCGAAGAAGAAGCAATAGGAAAAAAGTTGGAAGATCTTATTATTCCTCCCGAACTCAAAGATATGGTAATTACAGCAACTGATAATTTGCTACATTACAATAGTGAAATTCCATCAGGAGAACTACGTTTACAGCGTAAAGATGGTTCAATTGTCCCGGTCTATTCCAGTCATATCAAATTAGGTGAAACTGAAGAAAGTGCTGAAATGTTTTGCATCGATATTGATCTCACGGATGCTAAAAAAGCCAATGAGGCGATTAAACGACTTGCTTATTATGATTCATTAACTAGTTTACCTAACCGGCGTTTATTTTTGGACAGGCTCGATCAGGAGCAAAAAGTTTCCAAACGGCACGCAACATATTCCGCTATTTTATTTCTCGATCTGGATAATTTTAAACACTTGAATGACTCACTCGGTCACTCGATAGGTGATATGTTTTTAATAGAGGTAGGGAGACGTATGAAAGCGTTGCTTCGAGAAGAGGATACCGTTGCGCGTTTAGGTGGTGACGAATTTGTCATATTACTGCAAGAACTAGACAGTGAAAAAGACACCGCTGTAAAACAGACACAAGACATTGCTGAAAAGGTCATTCAGGCACTAGTTAACCCCGTTAATATTCAACAACATAAACATATAATAACCACAAGCATCGGTATTACTTTATTTTCTGGTAATTCTGAAACAGCGGATACACTTCTAAAACAGGCTGATACAGCGATGTATCGTGCTAAAGAAGCAGGCCGAAATACTTTTAATTTTTTTCACCCGAGCATGCAAGTGACAGCTGATTCACGCTTAGCTTTAGAAAAAGATTTGCGCCAAGCTTTGCATAATAATGAGCTGAAATTATATTACCAGCCCCAGTACGGCAACCACTCTAATATTATTGGTGCAGAAGCTCTAATACGTTGGAAACATCCAATACGAGGAATGATTTCACCCGCTGAATTTATTCCAGTCGCTGAAGAAACGGGACTCATTATAGCTATTGGAGATTGGGTACTTGCTACTGCTTGCTACCAACTCAAACTATGGGAGCAGTATCGCTTACCTAAACATTTCCATTTGGCGGTGAATGTTAGCCCTAAACAATTTCGTAAACAAGAATTTGCTCCACAATTACAAGAGTTAATTACGACTTCAAAAATTAACCCACATTATTTAACACTGGAGTTAACTGAAGGTATTGTTATAGATAATATTCAGCAAACAATCGATAAAATGTGGTCTCTAAAATCCACTGGCGTTAAATTTTCTATTGATGATTTTGGTACTGGTTATTCTTCCTTGGTTTATTTAAAGAAACTTCCTCTCGATCAATTGAAAATTGATCAAGCGTTTGTTCGTGACATCCATACTGATCCAAATGATGCTGCTATTGTGGAAACCATTATATCAATGGCTAAGTTGCTTGGTTTTCAGGTAATTGCTGAAGGAGTTGAAACTTTAGAGCAGTTGAATTTTTTACAATCTGTCGAATGTCAGCAATACCAAGGTTACTATTTTAGTAAACCTATACCGGAAAAAGAGTTTACCGAGCAACTCAAAGCTTTGGCTACAAATAATCAAAAAATTTCATTAGAGGTTCCGACAGAAGCTAATCATATTTGAATATACAAATAGTGGCTTTTGTATTAAGTCGTACATTGCTTATAGAAGCTGTTTTTAAGACTTTAATGTTTAAAGCAGCTGCTTAATATATAAATAAGATTGAATATTTATATAAACCTATTATTACTATTAGTTAGCTTAAAATCTGTGGATAAGCTATTTTTTATATTTACTATCAAAGAACTACGATAATTTTAAGCTTGTTATTAAGTTTGGGCTTAAGTGTATTGAAACTGAGTGAAAAAATAGGTCTAAAATTAAGCTACAGATTACGCACAATGTGTTACTAACATAATCCACAGAGTTATCCACAGGCTGTCAGTAAGTGTTAACTATTTTTTCCCGATAATGTAGGTGGGTGGAGCCTAAAGTCGGCTTCATCACATTCGCTATTCTTAAAATACAATAATAAAAAAACTATGAGCATTGATACTTTAAAAGTCCGTCAGGTAGGTATTGATACCTACCATGAAAATGTCGCTTATTTAAACCGTGAATGCAGTGTTTATAGGGCTGAGGGATTTCAGGCTTTATCAAAAATTCAGGTAAGTAATAACGGATCAAAGCTGTTAGCTGTGTTGAATGTTGTGGATGACAATTCAATTGTGCTACCGGGTGAATTGGGCTTATCGCTACAAGCTTTTAATTACCTGAATGTTACAGAAGGTACATTAGTGACGGTTAATCACGCAGAACCGCCTAAATCTATGGATGCTGTGCGTCGTAAAATTAATGGTGAGCGTTTAAATCAGGAGGATTTTAATGAAATTGCTAATGATATTGCCGAAACTCGTTATTCAAAAATGGAAATGGCTGCATTTTTAGTGGCAACAGGGCAGAATAATCTTGATCGCGATGAGATATTGTACCTAACTCAAGCAATGTTGGAGTCTGGCGAGTGTATGAATTGGCATGAGTCTTTAGTTGCGGATAAACATTGTATCGGTGGCATTCCCGGGAATCGTACTTCAATGTTGGTTGTGCCGATTGTTGCTGCGCATGGCATGCTAATTCCTAAAACCTCCAGTCGAGCAATTACTTCACCAGCAGGTACAGCAGATACGATGGAAGTGCTAGCCAATGTAAATCTCGAACCTGATCAGATGCTGGATATAGTGCGTCAGGAACGGGGCTGTTTATCTTGGGGGGGAACGGCAAAACTAGCGCCTGTGGATGATTTGTTAATTTCAGTGGAAAGGCCGCTCGGTATAGATTCGCAAGGACAAATGGTTGCTTCTATTTTATCTAAAAAATTAGCAGCTGGATCTACCCATTTGATTATCGATATCCCAGTAGGACCAACCGCTAAAGTACGGCATATGCGTCAAGCGTTGGCTTTGCGTAAGTTATTTGAATTTGTCGGTGATCATTTGAATATTCATTTAGAAGTTATGATCACCGATGGCAGGCAACCCATAGGCAAGGGAATTGGTCCAGTACTGGAAGCGCGTGATGTTATGCAAGTACTGAATAATGACCCTGATGCGCCAGAGGATTTACGCCAGAAATCCTTATTATTAGCGGGCCGAATTATTGAATTTGACCCTGATGTACGTGGTGGGCAAGGCTATGCAATCGCTCGAGATATTTTAGAATCGGGACGCGCGTATGCAAAAATGCACGAGATTATCAAAGCACAAGGTGAGCACAAGATTGATTTGCAGCCTGGAGAATTATGTTATCAAGTGTGTGCGCAGCGTGACGGGGTTGTTATTAGTATTGATAATTTTCAAATGTCGAAAGTTGCCCGCTTAGCAGGTGCACCGATGGATAAAAAAGCAGGCGTCGATTTATTGAAGAAATTAGGAGATAAAGTTAAAAAAGGTGAGACGCTGTATCAAATCTATGCAGAGTTTCCCGCCGATTTTAATTTTTCTACCAACTTAGCGCAGCAGGACAGCGGCTATGTGATAGGAGAAGCAGAGCAAATGCTAAAACCACTGATCGATTTTTAAAGGAGGAACACTTATGTTAATGCTTGTATTTCCTGATTATCAGCCACAGGCTGAGCGATTAGCGGCAGGTTTGGCAATACCAACAGAAAATGTTCACCTGCATCATTTTCCCGATGGTGAAAGCTTAGTACGTTTGCCACCCTCGTTACCCGAGCACGTACTTATTTGCCGTAGTTTAAATCAACCGAACAATAAATTAATTGAATTATTATTCTGCGCTAGGACAGCAAGACAATTAGGTGCAAAACGGTTGACGCTAATTGCTCCATATCTCAGTTATATGCGTCAGGATATTGCCAATCAACCTGGTGAAGCGGTTAGTCAACGAATTATGGGGCAGATGTTAGCGGAGTTATTTGATGATGTTATTACCGTCGACCCTCACTTGCATCGTATTACTTCGTTAGATCAAGCGATACCAACTAGCAATGCGATCAGTTTAACGGCGGCTGATTATATTGCCGAGTTTCTTAAGCAAAAATTTAATCATGCATTGTTATTAGGTCCTGATGGTGAGTCGGAACAATGGGTTTCAGCAATTGCTAATAAGATAGGGTTTGATTTTGTCGTGGCAACAAAAATACGCCGTGGGGATACGCAGGTAGAAATGCGTTTGCCGGATTTTGATTTTAGTCATCAGCCTGTGGTCATTATCGATGATATGGCGAGTACCGGTAGAACCCTATCTAAGGCAACTGAGCTGCTATTAGAGGCTGGCGTGGAGAAAATTGATGCAGTGATAACTCACCCACTGTTTTGTGGCGATGCTGAGGCGCATATTTTGCAAGCAGGGGTAAAAAATATTTGGAGTACAGATAGTATTAGCCATCCGACTGCTTGTATTTATCTGGATAAGTTACTGGCTAGGGCTGTTCGCGATATTTTATAGTATTTATTCTGCGTTTTTTCGGTTACTAGGTAACCGTTTTTTTAACATTAGATACACACAATACGTTGCTGCTGCGGCTAGTAAGTGTTTTATCGTATGACCGCTTAATAAATTGGCCGTTAGTCCAAATATAAAGCTATCATTGAGTTCAAAAACTTTGGCAAGCACATAGAAAAGTAAACCATAAAGTAGATAATGACGGTGGCTATATTGGCTTTTATAGAAACTCAATATAAGTGGTATAGAAAGTAAAGCACCGAATTGGATAAGCACATAAAATCGTAAGTCATTCATGTAATACCAGTAGATGACACTGAATAACCCTAAGAAAATAGCCACAGGAAGAATTAATTTTTCATGACGCGAAGAAATGTTTTCTGCATATAATGCAGAGAATAAACTCATAAAACAGATGGTCATCGGCAAACGGTCCCAGACCAGTGTTTGGTTATTGGGTTGTAAATGATAATAGCTTGAACCGGGTGCAACAAAGAAAAGACCGATAAAGAATAAGTGCCAAGAGATGGATATCTCTTTATTTTTCAGAGTAAGAAAAAAGCCTGATAGTCCAATAGTAGCGAAAGGCAGATTACTGATAATATTAGCGAAGTTTGGCACTGAAAACCATTGCCGTTGATCAACTAGAAGATGGTAAACAAGGTCTTGGGGAATAGGATCTGTGTTGGTAAAAATAGCTAAAACCAGAAGACAAATGGAGGTTGTGAAAAGTATAAGCTGTGAGGTATTAGGTAACATTTTTACAAATCCTAGAGACTGTAATTTATTAGTTGTGTAGTGTTAATAAGAAGGGTTTAATACAGCGTTTTTCCACAGCCTGTAAATTTTTTATTATCTAATCTAATATTCACGGTACTAGTAAATAACTGGTCACTCATAGTATCCCTACATAGTTTGCTACTTAGGCTAACGGACAAAGTATGTGCGTTATTTTTTAATTGATATTCGCTAGTATGAGTCGCAGTATCAGTGGACGGTTTAGAGCTTTTAAATTCATATCTATCCTGTCCGTACTTACTGATAAAAACGGTTGTTTGATTGTGTGTAATTTCCAATGACCAGCCTGGCTCGTTACCTATTGCTCTATAATCTACGCTATTTAATTTGGTATGTTCCCAAATCGCTTGAGCGCGACTGTTAGTGCAGTTTTGAAAAACATGAGCATCGCTTGTAAATCTTGCTGTTTTCCCTTTATTCCAAAAGGTAGAGGAGCCATCGCTAAATTTACTACCCGAAGCGGCGGGTATTTGTGGCAAAGATAGGGTTTTAGTGGGTAAAAATACCCATGCTTTTTCAGGCTCAATTCTAACCGCAAAGCTTTGATTATTAGCACAGTGATAAATATAGGTTTTCGCGGGAAGTTTGTTTTTCTGAGTAAATTTTTCCGTTGATGTTGTTTTGTTGCTACACGCACTTATCAAGCTTAGAGACAGTAATAAAAAATTCTTAGCTAAAGATTTCATAAAGCTTTTTCTCTACAATTAATGGAAAAATAGACCGCTGAGTTTGTTATTTACATTAGAGCATGACATCAGTCGCTAATATTTACCAATAGCGAGTTGAAGCCACTATAAGAAATACCTGTAGCTTATTAATCTAAGCTTCAAAGGTATTGGACTCAGCAATCAGTGTTGCTTCACCATTTTTAAAGATTACGCTAAGATTTTCGACTTCTGGGTTGTTCGATAAGATATGATCGGTAATATTTTTAGCCGCACCCGCATCGCTAGTGAAAAGTTTATTGCCTATGTTTTTGGCAAAATCAAAAGTCTTAGGTGTACCTCTAGTAATAATCAATTAAAAGAATTTTTTAGCTAAATTAAGTAAATCATCAGTTACATCGCCATCGTTATTGGCATCTAAAAATGAAGTGACCATGCCGACAATAGGGCTAGCATTACCACCTAGTAAACCACTTAAATCTAAATTACCTACACCACCGATAGCACTATTACTGGTTTCTTTGCTTAAAGCAGCCATCATAGCAGTCGCAACTAAAGGTAATAATTGCTTAACGGTATCATTACTAACGCCGGTAGATTGGGCTGTTTGAGCGGAAATTTTTCGACTAGCTTCTTTACTCCCTAATACATGACCTAAAATTGCATTACCTTCATTAACGGCAGAAGCATCAGCTAAAGCTTGGGGATCATCAATATAGTGCTGATGATTTCCCTTACTTAAAGCACCGATTAACTGATCAATACCGCCTGATTGATTAACATTAGTCTTTACTCCCTGAGAAAGAGCAGGTAATAATTGACCCATAACATTTTGCACATCAGTGCTATCAATACCGCTATTTTTTGCTAATTGAGCCACTAGTTGAACATTCTGACTACTTAAAAGTGTATCTAAAATTCCCATTAAATCTCCTTGATATAAAAATTTCTAGCTTAGAGTCATTATTGCTTAATAAAAACAGTGCATTATGATTATTTCATGTAGCTTAAATCAAGAAAACACATTGTTTGAATATAAAACATTTAAACTGTTTCTACTAGCTCTATATTCGGGGTAGACTGTGAAAAAAGATCTATAAAAGTTATTTACCCTAAGGTTTCTCTAGGTAGATGATGATTTAATAAATAGGCAAGACAAGGAAAAGACATGCAAAATAATACATCAATATCAAGCTGATGTATTAGAACGGTTTATCCCGATTAGTTTAAGCCGGTTGATTAGTGATTTATTAACTTCTGAGTTACTACCTATTGAGCAGCACAAAGCATTTAAACAATTTTGTTCAATTTATACCTCTTTATTCCACGCGCAATCTTATGCGCATCTACAGAATTTAAAGCAACTGTATTTACCATTTAACCCTGATCGAGATACCTTAATTAATGCGCAAGAAAATTCTGGTACACAGCTAACGCATTTAAAAGACAAGCTGTATGCCATGTTAGAAGATGCTAATTATGAGCGAATTTCAGAGGATGATTTGAATGAGGCTTTAAATAAAATTTCGCCTTATGGTGTACAAGTTTCTGTCGATTTTGAAGATTTCGCCGAAGTTGCTTTGTTTTATCGTGGCTCGGCAATACAGCAAAAATTATATCGAAACTGGAAAAAACTCAGTTTTAAAAAACAGCCGATTGATATTTTAATTTATCGCCGCTTATTTGTTTTATTACAGCCGAAAAATCGCCTGCAATGGATTGAACATTTTATAAATAACAAAAAAATATCGATACAAAAAGCTGAAAAAAAAGCCGATGAAGCATTAAAAGTATTTGGCATTAGCAATGACAATGATGTCGTTTATTTAAAATTATTTAAAGATATTCCGCGCGAAGATTTGGAAATGCAATTCCCCAATACACGTATACAAATTCGTCTTTTTGATAAAATTAAATTAGCCGTAACAGGTGGAGGGGGAACTGCTGGGGGCATAATGGCAACGATTGGTAAACTCAGCGCTACTGTTGATCCCATTTCTGCGTTAATTGCTGTGGGTGGTTTACTGGGATTGTTATGGCGACAAATTGCTAAGATTTTTTCGCAGCGTGCTAAATACAGCGCCACTTTAACCAAGAACCTGTATTTTTACAGCTTAGATAATAATATGGGTGCTCTCACTTATTTAGCCGATACAGCGGAAGCGGAAGCGGAAGAGTGTAAAGAAGCGATACTCGCGTACTTCTTTTTATTGATTGATGGTGAAACGAGTCGAGCTAATTTAGATCAGCGTATTGAAAGTTATATACAGGAAAAATATGCGATTCCCATGGATTTTGAAATTGATGATGGCTTAGAAAAACTACAAAAATCATCATTATTATCACGCTCTGATCAGTTGATAAGTGCCACTCCTTTAGCTGAAGCAAATAGTCGATTAAGGCAGCAATGGGACCAGGTGGTTGATAATAAAGTTATAGCTTAAACAAGGAAAAAAAATGTCTGAACAAATTAAACAAGTAAAAAAAGCGGCTTATAGTCGTGAAGAGGAAGCAGGATTTTTAGAAAATATAGGCGTTAAATATTATCGCTATTTGGCGCAAAAATCAGGTACAGCGGACATGGAAAATGTCAGTATCGATGACCTGGCTCCCGATATTACTTTAAAAACGTTGGCTGCCAATATTACTGCTTTTGCTGCAGTTATTGCGTTTGCCATTGGTGCTTTAACTACCTTTGTTACGATATGGGTTGAATGGACATATATGGATACTATGGACAGTACTTCATATTATTTACTCTATGGCAGTGTGCTCATTGTGATGCTAATGCTAGAAATGTCAGTATTATTTTGGCTAGGCATGAAAATAGTCTATAGCTTGGCGTGTTTGACAGGTCATAATCAGGCGGTAAAAGGTTCTTGTTTACCCGGAGATGATGCTGTGCCGAATATTTTAGCGCGTGCGGCTTTGGAAGTCCCAGATCCTATAATTCATTATTTGGGGATAGACCCACTTAAACATCTATCTAAATCTAAATTGTTTATGGTCGCTTTCTTATATAAAGCGAAAGTAATTTTGAGTAGTATGCTGGTGAAATTTATTTGTATTCGTCTTTTTGGTAAAGGTGAAGTGAGGCTCACTTTTAGCTGGGTTGCTATTCCTATTACCGGTATTTGGGATGCATTTACATTATATAAAGTGGCCAGAGAAGCACGATTGAGACTTTTTGGGAATAAACTAGCGGAACATATCATTAGCGATATTTTAACCGATGAATTGATTGATCAACTTGGGCCAAAAGCACGAGAAGGCTCAGTTAGAGCGATTGCGACTATGATGGTGCTAGCACAAAATTATCACCCAAACATGTTAGTGTTATTAATCCGTTTATGTGACAAATTTAATATCGAAGAAAATAAAGAATACGATAATTGGGAAGCTTTTCTTGTTCTTTTAGATGAAGTTTCTGAGCAAGAACGTTATTTTTTATTGGATTTGCTCAGTGTATCAGCTGCTTTTGATGGTCATTTGTCACAGCTAGAACGTCATCATTTACCAGAAGCGTTTAAAGAGCACACAGAGGTATATATGGCGCGTGCAGAAAAGCTAAAAGACTTATTATTAAACGGTGAGTTACATGCCGCGAAAAAATTGTGTGTACTGGATTTAAAAGCAGGGTAGTGGTGTTTTCGGTAGGGTCTGGTTTTAGCCGGCCAATATTTTCTCGACTCCAAACTCAGTTTGGGAGCAAGGAATTGCGCAAGCTCCAGCTTCATACAGAATTGTTAAGGAGTGAAACTTTTCTGTATAGCTAAGACCATTTCTCTAGCATTTTCCAACTGTCGAACACGCTTCCATAAGCGATTCGGTTCTGACGTATAAATGGCAAGTAACTCATCGGCACTAAGCCAAACCAGCTCACGCCGCTTTTTAAATTGCCCGATCTTATCATTTTCCCATGCACAATTTAGCTCGTTAATATCTCGGTAGGGAAATTCGACAAAGAAGGTTTGCCAATCTTTTGGTCTAAGTTTATTGATTGATGCGCGCCTACAGCAGTAATTAGGGTGATCTGAGAGAGTCTTATCAAACAAAGCTTCAACAATAGGTATTTGCGCTTTAACGCTTTCAATAGAGCGCTTTGCAAATTGTAGGTCACCTGAGAAATACATTGTTTCAGTTTCTTCGACAAACTCCCTAATCGCAGCTTCTTGGTAGTTTTCATCTTCACCAAGCCCGCCACCAAAATCAATTAAATAACCGATTTTTCGGCCAGTAAAAGTCCTTTGAAATAAAAAATAGACATCCTTATCGCGTATAGAAAAAGGTATGACACCAGCACCCATTTTTATTCTCCTGAGTTATTACAGTACTGAATAGTTTGATCTCGTAGCCCACATGAAGCTTGCGTAATACGAAGATTTGTCTGACGGATAATTCGCTATTTATGTATTAATGAGTCGAGCTAATTTTAGTGGGCTAGGGTTGTACTATAGTTGATAGTCCCTGAAAATCAATGCAGTAAGTAATTTTTAGGTTCTGTCGCAAATCAGTGCCTGCACCATTAGCTTCATTTAACGCATTAGTTAATTTTGAGGATAACCTGAAAAAGATGTAATATCGGGGGTTATCTGTCGTTGATAGAGCGAAGGGTATTGTTATTAGGCGTAACTTCTCCCAATATACCTTGTATGTTGGATTTTTATATACAGTATTGGAAGTATTTTACTTATGATTAAACAAAAAATTATTACTATTTTTTTGAGTTGGTTGCTTATATTTTCTTCATTTTCTTATTCAGCTGGGAAGAATTACGCAGGCATTTATGAGGGAGCAGTTTCTGGTAGTAGTGTAGACTGCAATAACTCAGAAAATAACGGGGCTGAAGCGATGTTTTTTATAATCGACATTAATCAGAGTAATAATAGTTTTTCTGGTGTGATTAATGGAGGTGCTGGGAGCATATCAGGAACTATTGATGCTGCTGGTCAATTTTCTGGAACAATGCAATCCTCGAGTAGTTCAGGAATGATGTCAGGGGCATTTTTGGAAGCTGAAATGGACGTTGCGTTTGTCGACACGGTTCCCGCTGATGATGGGTGTATTACAAGCTTATTTGGTACCTTGAACAAGACTATTACCAATGAAGAAGAGCCAGTAGCAACTCCAGAAGTTTACATCAACACAAATAGCCAAAACATCTTTAAAGATGAAATGCTTCAAGTATTTTTTAATACTTCTGTACTTGCTGGTATGTCGGAGCAATATGACGTTTACTTTAGCATTAATTGGGATGATATAACCCTTTACGATAATGGCATTGATTTAGTAACTGAAAAACAGCCATTATTTAATAACACCGTGCTACCAGAACTATCAAACTGGTTTGAATACCAAAAATTAAGGTATACATTTCCAGAAGGTGTGCCACAAACTGATTATATTTTAGGTCTGCATCTTGTCGATAATGAAAATAACCTTATCTTTGAAAACTTTTCGTCGGTTAGTTATTTTCCTGAACAATCCCCTTTTATTTCTTCTGGTGATAGTAAACAGAAGTCAAGAGGAAGAACAGCGAACCGAGAAACTAGGCAAGCGAAAAGTAGTAGTAAAAAATGTCATTTAGGCGGTATTCGTACAGATGTTGAAAATACAACTGTAACAGAGCTAGATAAAGCAACAAATCGTTCTATGCTAGCTTTACAAATGGGGAGTTATTTTCCTCTTGAGGGGCGGTTAAAAACAATTTATCAAGGTGTCAAAGGTTCGTACAACTTACTCAAAAAAGGAAAAAAAGTGTGTGACCATGTGAATAATTTTGAAACTCTATTTGATAACTATGATGATAATATTGATTTCTATGGTCTATCGAATGAACAGGCCAGTAATATTTTTGCTATTGAACTGTTAACATCCGCCCTATCTTTAACAAGTGGCGGGGGTGTTCTTTACTCAGGTTTTGATTCAAATGATTTAGTGAATGGTATTAAAGATTATTACAATTATCAAAACAAACAATTTCCTGCAATTTCTTCATTGGATAATTCTGCGACAATAAAGATTAAATTTGACCAACCAAATCATTGGTTTTTATTTATCCCTTACTCAACAGATCCGGTAGAGCTAAAGGTGACAGCAACTCCTGTATTTACTTATGCAGATGGTGCAGGTGGTGCAGGTGGTTATGAATTTACTGATCTAAAAGATGTACCGAAGAATTTCACAGATTCGGATAATATTGAAACAAAATTAATTGATCTAGGTGAAGCCGATTCAGACAAAACAAGTTTTGGTAATATTGACTATATACTATCAACCACTTTGACTAGGGGTCTATATTTAATCAAAGCTTCTACAGAAAATGGTGATGAAGTTTTTCGAGATACAATCCATGTCATGAGAGAAGGGCAAGAACACACAATGATGATTGACAGGTAAAAAAAACTAATCGGTTAAGGGCTGTTCTATAGGTTTGTTTTATGCTGTTAGGAAGGGCTACAGCGTTTGCTAGTGACAAACCATTCTTTTGGTTAACTAACCGATTGTCAGAGGCGGGAAATACAAAACTAAGCATGATTGCAGAAGGACAAATATTTATGCTGTAAATATCATGTTATATGCTACATATCTATAGCTTGCGTAATTAGAAAATAATTTGAAATGTATTTCTTGTATTACGCAAGCTTCTTCATACTAGCTGTTTGCTTAAGGGTTAACAGAAAAGACTAGCGGGTTTTTATTATAAACAAGGCGGTTATCATTTAAACGGTAACCGACATAAATAGAATAATGTCCTGGCATGTCGTTAAGTGACCCCTCAAAAACAGGCACACTTTGTTGCTGTTGTAATTCTGCATTCATAATGGCCGCAGGAAGGCTATTTATCTGGCCATCCCAATTTTCCCACTGTTCAGCATTACGAACAAACAATTGAGTAGGCTCATTCGGGCTTGGAGTATATCCAGCGACTAATAGCCAGTCAGCTGTTTGACCAACATCTGCAGCATCTACATTTACCTGATAAGCAACATCCATTATTTGGTCACCATTTACAGTGCTGCCATTTTGTATAGCTTGCTGGTCAACATTTAAACTTGAGATAAAACAGCTGCTGCTTGTCATGCCATCCGTATTACCAAAGCTACTCGCATTACCCATCTGCATAGTACTATGTTCACCCGCTAAAATAGTATCAACGTCTGATTGATCCATTAATTGCGCAGTATAGATACCACTTTCGTTAGCCTGGACGATTTGTCGACTAAAGGCACGTAAGTGGTTATATGAACCATTTAAAAGTTGGGTATACATAGCTTTTAATTCGACAATATCTGTATGCTCAATAGCATCTTGTAAGTCAACAATATCGACCTCTTCAATAAGAGCACCGACTTTATAAGCCGCTAGTAATGATTCAGAACCTTGTGCAATTAATTGATCATAAAGAGTTTGTAGTTCTGTATTATTAAAAACACCAGGGTCATTAATTTCACCGGTTTCATTAGTTGCCGAATCGGCTATACCGTAAGCATCTAAAAATAGTTTAGTGCTATCCATATGCTTTTGTTCGGATTTTGAAATATTATTAAAAACAGGTGATGCAGTTTGTGCATATAAAGCTTGGTAGACATCACGCGCTAACTTTTCTTCTTCGCGCATAAATTGAAGCATATCAACTGCTTCATCTGATAACGTTTGAACTTGAATTTGATCAGCACTTAATTGGCAGCTATCTTCATGCTCCATCATATTTCCTTGCATAGCGCCGTCACCAGCTGCTAGTGCACTAAAACTGAAAGGGAGGGCTAAAGAGAGGGTAATTAATGTTTTCTTAAATTGTTTCATGAGTAATATCCTTTTTCTATGTAATGTTATTGTGCTGTATTGATTTAATGAGCAACTTACGATTGCCTTGACTTCCCTTTGCTGTGGCTAAACATGGAGGGTTAATAAAGTTAGCGCCAAGAATAATGAAATTGTTTTACTTATTGATTTCATGATGATCACCTTTTTTATATTAAAACAGTGTTAATCTAAAATTACTGAAATGGAACGGTATTAGTCGATGTAGCCGATCCACTTCGATTTTTGTTCATTGTACGGTGCTGTTCTTGCGCCTCATTCTGTTGGTATTGATTGGAACCTTGCTGGTGAGTTCGCGATTGGTTTCGCTTCATATCTCCAGAGCCACTCCCTTGGCGTTGTCCTGAACCTTGTCGAGAACCCTGCCCATTACCTTGACCTTTGCCTGCAGCCTGAATAGAAAAGGAGCTAAGTGTTATTAATATAACGATGATACTGATTAATGACTTTTTCATGATATTTACTCCATCATAAATAGTTTTTCAAAGAATGATTTTTCAGACTCAGTAGCTTCGGAATCAGTCGAATCATCAGAGGATTCAATGGTTTCAATTCGAAAGGTTGCATGGCATCCTTGGCAGTTATTCATTACTTCTGCTAGTTGTTGTAAGGTATGCTTTGGATCTTTAAGAGTTTCTGCATCGTCTGCAATTTTATCGAAATTTTGATGCATTGCTTTACCTTGCATTTTGAATGATCTAGGTAGAGCATCATGTAATCCATCCTTTGGTTTTTGACGTCTTACCTTAAACCCCATAGGTCTAGCATAATCAGTAACGGCTTGCATATCATCCTCTGCTAAGGCTTTTACAATAGACTGAGTGACTGCTAACGCGCCACGCATATTAGATAGAAGTTGGGCTTTATGTTCCTCATTAAGGTCTATTGCTTGGCGTGGATCAAATTCATTAGCGCTAGCATTAAAGCTCACTAAGCCTAATGCAAAAACAGGTACTAAGATTGAGTGTTTAAAGAAAGACTTGCTGGTAGACTGTTTGTTGGTCAGTTGGTACATGTTTGATTCCTTTATTAGTATGCTTTAATTTTATTATAGTTATTAACTATTTCATTTGCTTTTCTAAACGGTATCAATTTGTTTCAATTTGTTTCATCTATCAATATTAAGACTACAACATAGGATAATTGCCTTGAAAAATGACACTTTAAAACATATTCTTATTGTTGATGATGACCCTGATTTACGCGAGTTAATGGCCGATTACTTGAAAAACAGTGGCTATGAAGTCTCTGTTGCGGGTGATGGCAATGAGATGCGAATAGCTTTAGCAGAGCAGGCAATTGACTTATTAACGCTTGATTTAATGCTGCCTGGCGAAGATGGCTTAAGTTTATTGCGCTGGATTCGGGAACAGAACGGCCCAGCCGTTATTATTGTGTCAGCAAGAGGCGATGAAACAGACCGAATAGTAGGTTTGGAAATGGGCGCTGATGATTATTTAGCGAAACCCTTTTCACCACGTGAATTGCTTGCTCGCGTAGGCGCAGTGTTGCGTCGCTCAAAAAGTACTGAACCGACACCTCAGCCCGATACTTCAACTTTAGACTTTGGCCCTTTTCGTTTGCATTTGGATAACCATAGTTTGACCTGTGAGTCTGATGAAGTCCCTTTAACGGCGGGAGAATATAATTTATTACGCGTCTTTTTAGAACATCCAAATAAAGTCTTAACTCGCGATCTTTTAATAAGCTTATTAAAAGGCTATGAGCGTTCGCCTTATGATCGCAGTATCGATATTCGAGTGACTCGTTTACGTCGAAAAATAGAACCGCAAGCCGATAAGCCAACCTATCTTCGTACCATTTGGGGCGAGGGTTATTTATTCGCAACGGGAACTAAGGAAGCGGTGTGAAACGTAAGTATTCTCTTTTTAGTCATACCGCGGCAACCGTAGCAACAGGCCTTATTATCTTTCAGCTAGTCTCGGGCTTAGCGGTTGCCATGAATATCGTTTTTCCTCTTGCTCAGCGTTCTGCTGATGATCTGGCGGTTGTACTGGTTTTGTCAGCACGCACTTGGCAAGCATCTTCAGCTCAAAAGCGCCAAGACCTTGAGCAAGAGTTGTATAAAAGTTATGGATTAAGGGTAAGTTCTGTGACTCAGCCATTACTGGAAACTCCCAGTAATTACCCTTATCTCGATTTTTTACGTACTGCTCTCAATAAGTATTTACCTGAAAATCAGCATTTACGCTTAATAAGCGATGCTAATGAACACTTTCAGGTAGAATTTCAACAGCAAGGTGAGTTAATTCACTTTGATTTGTCTAAATCCATACTAGGCCCGAAACCCATCGTTGCATTGGCATGGACTTTATTGGCAGGTTTTTTATCCACACTGATTATTACTTGGCTTTTAGCAGGAAGAATTACCGCACCAGTTGCTCGGTTGCTTAAAGCAGTACGCCGTATTGGTCAAGGTGAACAGCCTCCAAAACTTCCAGAAACGGGAGGCTTTGAACTCGCAGAATTAGCACAAGCCTTTAATAACAGCTCACAGCAATTGCAAGCTAGGCGTGAAAATCAAACTACGCTGTTAGCGGGTATTTCTCATGATCTACGAAGCCCATTGGCGCGCATGAAAATGGCTTTAGGTGTGCTTGCTGAAGAGCAATCATCTCCTATGATTCAGAGAATGGAGCGTGATATTGCAGAAATGGATTCCTTAATTGGCTCGCAATTGGAGTTAGCCCGCGCTCAAGAGCAAGAAGCCGATAAAACAACAGATATTAAACAGTTATTGACTGACGTGATGGATGGCTCAGAGGCGCGTGAGCCAGGGCGATTAACGCTGCGTATTTGCACACAAGGAACGATTAATGTTGCTCAGGTATCATTACGCCGTTGTTTGGATAACTTAATCACTAATGCCCTGCGCTATAGTGGACAAGGACAAGTTGAAGTTGTTTGTAGGCAATATCACAACGCTTTTTATATTAGTGTTCGTGATCGAGGCCCAGGAATCCCAGAAGATCTCATTGAAAATATATTTCGCCCCTTTTTTAGAATTGAGTCTTCACGTAATCGTTCAACGGGTGGCTGTGGGCTGGGGCTTGCTATTACTCGACAGCTAGCAGAAACCCACGGCTGGCACGTTGCAATTAAAAATCGTCGAGGCGGAGGTGTTAGTGCTTGGCTGACTATCCTAGACGTTTAAAATTAGCGCGGAAGGGGTAGAGCATTTTTTTTGCGAACCCCATCGTTCTGAGTGAGGTTGATGGGTTTCATTACGTGCCTAAAAAGCAGGCACTTCATTCTATCCAGCCTACAGAAATGTTAAATTTGTTTACACAGAGACTTAACTATTTCGATAAACCCTGCATAATATCGTGCACTAACTGGGGGCCGGTATAAATTAAGCCGCTGTAAATTTGCACTAAACTAGCTCCCGCATCGAGTTTTTCTTGTGCATCGGCATAACATAAAATCCCACCTGCGGCGATAATAGGCAGTTGTCCTTGTAATTCTTCGGCTAAACGCGAGACCACATAAGTTGATTTTTGTTTAACTGGCGCGCCACTTAACCCCCCCGCTTCATCAACTAGAGGGTCGCCTTGTATTGCGCTACGATCTATCGTGGTATTGGTGGCAATAACACCATCCATTGAAAATTCGATTAATAATTTAGCAATATGTTGAATCTCTTCATCATTCAAGTCAGGCGCTATTTTTACTACGATAGGCGTATATTTATTGTGCTGTGCTTGTAACTTTCCTTGCTCTTCTTTTAACGCGGATAGCAGCTTTTTAATTTCATCGCCTTGCTGTAGTTGACGTAAATTTTTCGTGTTCGGTGAAGAAATATTAATCGTAATATAGCTCGCTGCTAGGTACGCTTTACGTAAACTAATTAAATAATCTTCGGTAGCTTGGTCAATGGGTGTATCAAAATTTTTGCCAATATTAATACCTAAAATACCTTTATATTGACTGCGCTCCACTTGTTTTAATAAATAATCTACCCCTTGATTATTAAAGCCCATACGATTAATAATCGCTTGGTGTTCGGGCAATCTAAATAAACGCGGTTTAGGGTTGCCTGGTTGTGGTCGAGGGGTAACGGTACCTATTTCTACTGAACCGAAGCCTATGGCCGCTAGAGCATCGATATAATCGCCATTTTTATCTAGTCCTGCGGCTAAACCGACTGGGTTTTTAAAATTTAAGCCCATCACAGTAACAGGTTGTTCAATGATAGCTGGGTTTAATAAACGATCAACACCGCTATTATGTGCCAGTTTAAGTAATTTTAAAGTTAGATAGTGGGCATTTTCTGCATCTAATTGAAAAAGGAAAGGCTTTACTAGAGGGTAATAATTCATAAGGCTAGGGTCTCAATGCTGAGCAGAAAATTGGTAGGGAGTTGGATCAATTTGGGGAGCTTGTTCTGTTACTAAATCATAAAGTAACTGTGCGGATGCCGGCCCCATAGCAAAGCCATTTCTGAAATGTCCTGCACTGATGGCTAAATTTTGTATTTCAGGGTGCTGATCAATATAAGGTATGCCTTGCTCAGTGCCAGGGCGTAAACCAGCCCAATGATGAATAACGGGTGCGGATTGTAGCTCTGGGAGTAAGTTATGTGCAAAATTAACTAATGATTGTTTAGCTGGTGCTGACGTTGTTTTATCAAAATCTGCGTGCTCAACCGTGCTACCACATAATATTTTGCCATCGCGACGCGGAATTAAATAGCGATCATTTTCCAGCACCATAGTATCTAACGTTCCTATAGGCGCACCTAAAATAAGCATTTGTCCTTTTACGGGGAATACTTTAGCTGATGTTGCTTCGGTTTTACCTAGTAGCTGGGCCCATAAACTTCCCGTCCAAGCACCTGCACTCACTACCAACTGTTTAACAGCTAAAGTCTCAGTATGGCTCGCTATTTCAGTAATTCGGTTATCTTTAATGGTTACTTTTTCAATGGCACAGTTTTCGATGATTTTAACGCCGCGCTGTAATAAATCTTGTTTAAGTGACTTGAGTAAACGTGGGTTTCGGACTTGAGCAATATCGGGTAAATATAAAGCATCATCTTGTATATGAGTGAACTGTTGACGCTGTTCGCTACTGGCAAGGCTAGTTTTAATAGAGTGATTCTCACTCCAAGCAAGAGCATCATCTAAATCAAGAAGGGAGTTCATTAATAAGCCACTAACAAGATATTCTGGGTCTATTCCAGTCGCGTCAATTAAGTCTTGGGCTAATTTAGGATAAGTATTAATACTCGGAATAACCAGTTGGCTAATCGCCTCAGCTTGGCGCCAAGGGTACAAAGGTAATAAAATCCCGCCACCTGCCCAAGACGATTCTTGACCTATCTGTTTTTTATCAATGATAGTTACGCTGGCTCCTGCTAGAGCAAATAGGCGCGCGCATAATAGGCCGGTAATACCTCCACCAACAAATGTTATATCAGGAGTGCTGTGCATAAAAAATAGGAGCTTAACTAAAGTGTACAGCTATTATATCAACTAAAACCAAGCTGATTCACAAGGGCGTTATTTTTTAGGTAATTTACTTTCAATATAAGGCATAAAAGATTTACGAATTAGGTTAACTCGTGAACTTTTGCATAACTCAGTACCCAGAGTCGAGTGATGACAACGAATATCTAAAAAGATACTGGTTTTATTGTTAGCTCGTTTTGATTTAGATACCGATAAACTTAAATCTGAGGCGACCTTAGGGTCACTGCCCATAATCAGAGTTTCAGTATTAAAGTTGATATGTGTGGTCGAATGAGACATAACAAATTGTCGTGCAATCTCCCAAGCTTGATCACAAGTTTTTCGGTCAAAACAATTAAATAAGCCTAAAACATTAGCCGCTTGAGTTTCAGCATTTTCATCGATTAATGTTTGTGTGTTGGATCTACTACCTTGAGTTAAAAATATAAAACGCTCTATATCTTTATCAAACTTTCTTTGTATCGTTTTGTGTTGCTCTATAATCTTAGCAATTTGATCATAGGTATTATTGATTTCGTCTTCGGTATCAGATATTAGTTTTAAAATAGTGGTAGGAACACGCCTGCCCTTTCTTTCTTCTTGAGCAGCTCTACTACGAGCACTGGCTAAAGTATCATTTAAGCTTGCTAATGCGCCCTCGAGCATGCGTTTATGCGCATCGACTGAATTTAATTTACCTTTTAAAGTTAAACGTAAGTCATCAATATTGCGGAATGTACTGAGTAGTACTTTGTCATTAGATTTTTGTTTAGCAATAATTTTTTCTTGTTCTTTTCTTAATAATTCCAGTCTTTTCTCTAAAGCAAATTGCTCATCCGTTTTTGCTGCGTCAACGGTTTCAATGACACGGCCTTGTTCATTAAGAACTTTCCTCTCTAGCTTTGATTGTTTCGGGGGGACTTTATCAGAATAATAAATATTGCCACTTTGATCTACCCAGCGATACATTTTTGCAGCAACAGGCGATGACACAGCAATTAAGCTGGCAAGCGCTATTGAACAAAAAATGGCATGGGGATAATTCATAAGTAGCCGGGATTATAGTGAGAAATTAAGAGTGCTAGAAAAGAGATTTATCTTTGTAGAATAGCAGTATTTAATTAAAAATACTGCCATTTATTGTGTCAATATTAACCAACAAGGCTAATTAATTGTTGTAGAGGTGGGATAATAAGCATTTTTGCTAGTTGCAAGCCGACTAGCACGATCAGTGGTGATAAATCGATTCCTCCTAAATCAGGAACCATACGTCTACAATTCGCTAATAAAGGCTCAGTTAAGCTATAAAGTATATTGGAAGCTGAATTAAAAGTACCAGGGTTTAACCAGCTTAAAATAGCGCGAGCAAAGATAGCAAAAACAAAAACATTAAGCAGCAATGAAATTAGCTGACTAAAAGATAATAAAGCCAAAGCTGCAAAACTAAAACTCAAACCTTTCAATGTTAAAACGATCGAGTCAGAGATCATTTGTAAAACTAACAGTAAGACTAGAGAGGATGTATCAATTTTACCTATAGCTGGGATGTAACGACGTAACACACGTAGTACAGGATGCGTTATTTTGACTAAAAATTGTGAAATAGGATTATAAAAATCGCCGCCTACCCACTGCAAAAGAAAGCGAATTAATACGGCTAAAATATAAAAAGAAAAAACCGTATCTAATAAAAAAATAATCGGATCACTCAAATAGTTAGAGCCCATTAATCTGCACCTAATTCATTTGAAAGGGAAATAGAGCGGTCATGTGCTGCTTGTAGAGCTTGTTTAACTAAAACGCTAAAATTACCCTCATGAAAGGTTTTGATCGCTTGCTCAGTTGTGCCTCCTGGAGAAGTTACTCTTGCTCGTAGCTCACCGGGTGATTCATTAGATTCCAAGGCTATTTTTGCCGCACCGAGGGCTGTTTGTTCAATTAATAACTGTGCCGTATGTTGGCTTAGACCTAAGTCAGTCGCTGCTTTTTCCATCGCTTCCATTAATAAAAAGAAATACGCAGGGCCACTACCTGACACGGCAGTCACAGCATCTATTTCACTTTCAGTGTTGACCCAAACTGAGATGCCCACTGAACGCATAATATTTTCAGCTAAATTACGTTGATCTTCGCTTACGTTAGCGTTGGCATGAAGACCTGAAGCCCCCGTTTGTACTAAAGCAGGTGTATTTGGCATACAACGCACAATCGCTGATTTTTCGCCCAACCATTTACTTAAACTGGCTTGATTAATGCCTGCAGCAATGGAAACAATTAATGCATTAGATTGATTAAAGGCAGTAAGTGAATCTTTAATTACTTGAGCAATCGCTTGTGGTTTAACCGATAAGACAACGACATCAACTTCGCTAATTAAGGCATCATTAGTTGCTGTAGTATTAACCTGCAAGCTAGTGGCTAAGCTGGATAACTTATTCTGGTCGGCATCAGAAACCCAAATTTGTTGAGGTGAATGACCACTGGCAATAAGTCCGCTAATTAAGCTAGTTGCCATGTTACCGCCGCCGATAAATCCTATTTTATTTGTTTTCATTGTTTAAGTACTGTTTGTGAAAAGTATAAAAATACATAAGTTAAGGAACGAGGGGTTTAATAATCTCCGCTCCTAAGTAAGGTATAGCCATTAAGATTGGGACAATCCTGTTGTTTATCAATACTACACTGTGAATTAAGAGTAACCAAACGATTAAGATTATAACTGCCTTAAAACCTGCATAGGCGATTGATTAGTCACAGATCGAGTTCCCCAAAAACCAGCTAAGCCAATGAATAAAGCCGAAGCAATGGGGAATAACACACATAGCATTAAGTTAGGGTTAAAATCCATTTTTAATACCCAAGCATATAAACCATAAATAATGATTTGAGCCATTAAGACGGCTAAAAGCCCAGCAATAAAACCTAAAGCACTAAACTCTATCCACTGAATTTTTTGTAAAAAACTTCGTTTAGCGCCTAAAGTTCGCATTAATACACCTTCATAAATACGCGCGTCTAAAGTCGAATATACAGCAGAAAAGAGCACTAAAAAACCTGCGACTAAGGCAAAGTATAATAAGTAATTAATGGCTGCTGTTAGCTGCGCTAAAATCCGGGTCAATTGTTGCAAGATGAAATCCACATCTAATACGGTCATCGCTGGATAATTTTTTAGCAACTTATTAAGAACAGATTTTTTCTCAGCCGGTAAATAAAAGCTCGTGATATAAGTATGTGCAAACTGCTCTATCGTGCCGCTGGAAAAGAACATATAAAAATTGGGTTGCATGGTATCCCAGTCGACTTTTCTAATACTATCGACTTGTGCTTCGATTTGCTCATTAGCAATGGTAAAAGTAAGCCGATCCCCCATAACCACTTTAAGACTTTTGGCTAATTTTTCTTCTATTGAAACGAGCCCTGGTTTTCGTTTTTGCTGAGCGTCACCTGCAACAATTTTGTTATCCACAGGCAACGTGGCTCCCCACGTTAAACTTAAATCTCGATGTATAGCGCGTTCACCTTGCGATTCTTTGCTAACAATTTGTTGTACCGGAATATTGTTAATGGCAACTAAGCGACCTCTGACGACAGGGTAAAAATTTTCAATCGTTACACCCTGCTCTTTCAAGTCGAGTGCCAATTGATCTTTTTGTTCGGCAAAGACATTAAGTGCAAAATGGTTGGGGGCGTTGGTCGGTAATTGCTTTTGCCAATCCCTAATTAAATCAGTACGGACGGTAAAACTGAGAATAATCGCTAGTAAAGTAATGCTGAAAGCCAGAATTTGCGTGATATTGCTATTTCGGTGCTTTGACAGCCCTTGTAGGCCAAAACGCCAAGTTAAATTGACATGTGGTAGTAATAAACGAGTAAGTCCCAACAAGCCATAGGTAAGGCCGCCTAAAACAGCTAAGCTGAGCATGCCAACAGCGACGATACTAAATGTCATCTTCAGGTCTTGAGTATATTGGCTAATCAATAAGATTAATAAACTGATTGCTAAACCATAGACTAACCAAGCGCTACTCGGTAGTGGGGTCAAATCGCGCTGCAATATACGCAAGGGAGACACTTGTTTTAGGCGTAATAAAGGCGGCAAAGCAAAACCAAATAAAACCACAATGCCAATAATCATGCCGAATAACACCGCCAAATAACTTGGGTCTGCTACTTGTGCGGGTAATAAATCACGTAGCAATTGAAATAATAACTCTTGGCTAATCCAACCTAAAATACAACCGATAAAACTGGCAATCAGTCCAATTAATAAAAATTGCCATAAAAACAGCTGCAACACTTCATTTTGTTTATAACCTAAACAACGCAAAATCGCAGTGCTATTAAAATGACGCTCACTAAAACGGCGTGTTGCCATAGCAATAGCCACACCGGCAATTAAAATAACCACAATACTGGACAGTCCTAAATAACGTTCTGCTTTTTGTAATGCAGATCCCAGTTTAGGTCGATCATCATAAATATCCATCAAGCGCTGTGAAGCCGTTAACTGTGGTTTGAGCCATTGCTTAAAATTAACGATATCCACTTCTGCGCCTGCAAACTGAAAGAAATGGTGCACATGACTACCGGGTTGTAATATTTTGGTCGCGCCTAAGTCAGCCGCATTCATCATAACTCGCGGCGATAGGCTGTATAAATCGCCCCGCTTATCAGGCTCATAAGTAATAATATGGCTGACTAATAAAGATATTTCACCTACTT
>Ga0209826_1000521_pt1 | contig 27413 bp, 16 predicted proteins | sample GOMGulsemesocosm_5_FD_184637 | JGI IMG/M metagenome (GOLD analysis project Ga0209826, IMG submission 184637) | Methane-oxidizing microbial communities from mesocosms in the Gulf of Mexico - GOM15C Gulf of Mexico (SPAdes) (version 2) | ecosystem: Environmental > Aquatic > Marine > Cold seeps... | reverse complement strand
TGAATATTCTGAAAGTATTTCAAATCGAAATATAGAAGTATTAGATGAATACCAAGGTTCTTCAACCAAAATAAACCACTTGTGTCTTGTTTCAGGCTGTGGATATGTATGGAAAGCATCACCATCAAATATAAAAAAGGGAAGCGGTTGTCCAAAATGTGCAGGAGTAGTAAAGATAACTCGTAAAATGTACTTGGAAAATATAGCACATAAAAAAATAGATTTAGTAGATGAATTTATAGATGCTTCTACTGAGGTGATGCATCGTTGCTTGATTGAGTCTTGTAATGATACATGGAAAACAAAGCCTAAGAATATTATAGGAGGTAGTGGTTGCCCAAAATGTGCAGGAACTAAAAAGCTTACACAAACGGAATACATCCGGTCTTTACAGCAAAGAAATATAAAGGTTGTTGGTAATTATATTAATGCTAAAACTAAAATTGAGCACTCATGTTTAGTGGAGGAGTGCTCCACTAGTTGGTTAGCATCGCCAAATAATATTAGGCGAGGTCACGGCTGCCCAACGTGCGGAAGTAATAAAAATCATGATAATTTGCGTTTTTCTCAAAGCATGTATATTGAAAGACTTACTAAACGTGAAATTGAAGTAATTGGATGTTATGTCAATAATTCGACCAAAATAAATCATAAATGTTTAGTGGGTAGCTGTGGGCATATATGGAGCGCAGCACCAAGTAATATTCTTGCAGGTAAAGGATGTTCGAAATGTGGTGGGAGAGAATTTGATTTACTGTATATTTGGCAAGACAACCACAATAATTGGAAAATAGGTGTATCAAAAATAATTAAAGGAGAAGAGCGAATTCATACTTGTGCCCAAAAGCGTGGCACTGTAGCTAGAAACATTAGGATGGTAACTATTCAGAAAGCGGAAAGATATGAATATGAATTACTAAATATGTTTACATTAGCGCCCTACACTATTGACAGTGGTGATGGCTGGACAGAGTTTAGAACATTAACAAAACAAGAAGAAATAAAGCTTCATAAATATTTAGATAAGCTTGAATTTAACAACTCGTAGACTCCAAATAAGTATTCATGGGTTTAGCTAGACCATCTGATCCGAATATTAACAACAAATTTTAATTTTTAAGCCATATTTTAACCCATAAAAACTTATTTTTAATTTAGTTTGAGAAAACGTTGTAAATCTCATGAATAAGCACCTAAATTTTAGCGGAAATAAATAATTCTATATTTACCATTTACCTACATACCTTTATTTAGTTGATGCTATGAAGTTTTTTAATATATTTTATATTTACAACGTTAAGAGAATTAATATTTAGCATTAAAATAAAATTACAACGATTAGCCTCGCCATCTAAACAGTGCCCCGTCAGAATAAAACATCAATCAATTCTATCTAGCTGATTAATATGATTTTAATTTACTGTATTTACAACACCTAATATCTATAGTTATTTCATTGTGAAATGCACTTAAAATATAGAAATGTCCATTATTATCTTTCAATTTTTCAAATATTTAAAATGTTTACAACGTATGTAATTTATTGTTTTTTATAAATAATCCAATCATCAATTACAGATTTAAAGCATTATTTGTATAGCCTCGACATTGATCTATAATATTACTCAAGCATATTTTAAGAAAGAATTGGTCACAATGAATTGTCAGAAATTAAAAGAATCATTATCTAGGGAAATAGAATCAAACCGTAGGGATAAAAAGGCTCAATCACATTATCGCCACATGTTGACCGGGCTAAATAATTTAGAAAGATATAACCTTATTGACACAAATAATATTAAGTTTTACTTAATGGATGGGTTGCCTGGGGTTCTGAGTGAATATAGAGAAACTTTGAAATTAGAGGGCAAAAGAGATACTAGAGGACCTCTAAGTCGAATCAGGCGTTTGTCTGAATACTATAATGAAATATCAGCTACAAATATTGATTTCGAAAATCTGACTCTCTCAGAGGTGCTAAAAGCAGCGGCAAAAAGGAAGTATGGTAATAAGCTTTATGAGAAAAGGGTGGCGATGGAAGATAGGCAGTATGTTGTTAACAACTATATTACTTATAATCAAATTTGCTTTCAAATTGTAGAGTCAAGTGCCAAAAAAAATCCAAAATTATGGCCTAAAGTTGATTTGTCGAGTAGTAAAACGATCTATAGCTATGCTGGAAACATGAGAAATTGGTTTCTTGGTGATACCTACCCAACCATTAAAACACCTAATGAGCGCTTTAACTTTATTGAAGACTTTCTTGATCTCCCTAGAGGGATATTGCTAGATAAAATTAGAGAAACGAGCAATATCAAAACAAACGAAAATACAGATACGAAAAAGAACAAAGTTAAACCAAGAAAATTAATGACAGTAAAAGTTCTCAATGAGCACTTTCAAAAGTTTTATGATGAACTTTGTGAATACAAGATAAATGATATTCAGCCAGAAATAAGAAATATAACTGATGAAATGAAAGCTGCTAAAAGTTACAAGGAAAGGCTGAGGGTAATGCATCTTTCGAAGGGAGTAGAAACAAATTGGACATTTTCTGCTAATGGTCATTGCCCGTCAGCGTCAAGGTTTTATAACGCATTAAAAGCTTTTATTAACTATTGTGTTTGTTATGAAAAAATAGAAGAAAAAGATGTAAACCTATTCCATTTAACAAATATTGGTATTTTAGAAAGGCTTGTTAAAGCAACAAAGGCGAATAAAAACAAAAGAGGTTCTTTAGCTTCATCAAATACAGATAGTCAAAGAAAGATAGGTGGGAGTACTGTAGTTGATATATTAAAAATAGTATCAACAGGTTCAGCTATTAAAGGCTACCTAAGATTATGTGGAGAGCCTGGAGAAAGGAACTTAAGTGATTACTTTAGTGATTTAGATTATCTTATCGAATTAATTCCAACATTAATTAAAAACGCAAAGAAATCAATACAAACAAAAGGCAAAGGGTCATCTCAAGGAAAAGAAAATATAGCCTTTTTGTTAGACTTAGAAGCAGAGGAAAGAAAAAAAACTGGTAAAGATGCTACTAAATTTTTAATAAAAAAATGTGAAGCAAATTTGCGTATAGCTACGAAATTAATTGAAAAAGCTAAATTCAAAGGAAATGAAACCTTGCTGAAAAAAGCTTTCACCAATATAAGAATGGCATATAGTGAGTCACTCACAGCCCTTATCTATAGTGTTTCATTTATAATTTGCCCAAGAGTTTTAAATTGGTCATTACTAAAATTTTATGATGATTCATCACTAAGGGACAATAGACTTTCATCTCTGTCGTATAACAAAAAAAAGAAGAGATACAATTTATATATACCTGTATTTGGACCCGATGTGTTTTCAGAATTTGATGATGAAGATGTTAGATATATTAAAAACTCTGCCTCTTATAACATTGAAAAAATAGATGTTGATCTGGGAGAACATTTTACCGCAATTATAGATGCATATAGGAAGTGCAGAGATTTATTTATACAATTTGATATGCCTTACCAAGCTTCGTTTCTTATAGAAAAAAATCGTGAGAACATTACTAAACTAAATGATGGTTTTGTAAAAGAGCTAAGTGATAAAACAAAAGAAATATTAATAAATGAGTTAGAAAAAGATATTGTTGCTTTCCAAAATTTTGAAGCTGAAAACATCGATGCGCTTTTTCCATGGGTAGCGAGAAGAGAATTACCGTTAAAGACTTCAAAAGACCATGAAGCAGAGGTAAACAATGACGAATGGTATATTATTAGAAACACTGCGAGAAACTTTCACTCATGGAAAGGCAATATTGCAGGTAAATTTAAAGATTCTACCAAACTAGCTTTTTCAGGTATAGATCAAGGGTTAGAGCAAGTTGGTATAAACATCCATGCTATGAGGCATTTAGTTGTTATCACATATTTAGAATTGAATCCCGGTGATTTCATTGGTGCGGCTGCAATTATAAATGATGAAGTGTCACAAATATTTAAGAGATATGGAGATAAAGATAGAGGCAAGGCGATGAAAAGACTTAGTAATATGGGGGATTACTAAATGATATCCCCTTTTTTACAATTTGTTTCATAATCCACTTTCTTAATTTGATATCGTTAAATTGTAATTAGTTTGATTTATATCCTCTATTCGTCAGTAAGTCATTGTACATCCATCTAATTTTAATTATCTTGTATCTATAACAATAAGATAATTATATTTTTAATGTCGAGGATAATGAACTCATACTAAGTCAATTTAGTTAGCTTCATTAATTAATAGCTAGGTGGCTTTAATAAGAGGTATCATCACGGATGAGTGAACAACTATTAAGAGAACAAAGAAAAAATTTTGTTGGTTGGACTAAAGAACAACTTGTAGGTACTCATAAAAGAGATGGTGAGTATTTAGAAGGTGAGAAACCTCTAAACCGTTTTTTTACTGGCTTCTTATTTCCTATTGGTAGCGAGACAATTGAAACTGAATCACCTGACGAATATGAAGGAGAAGATGAAGATCAGGCAGCCAATCAAGTAAAAGAAAAAAAGCGTTACCTCCCGCCATCATCTGCTGGGTTTTCCTTTTTTATAACAGGTCAAAATATTCATCTCCGCGTTTTTCATAATGCTGTGAATTTTTCTCTTGAGAATAAAAAAGATGACAATAAGCAAAAATTTATTCCAGAAAAAGAACATAAATGGAAATGTCATTCATTGTGCGGGCCTGATGGGAGTGAAGAGGTTTTCCATTCGCCTCAAAATAATAGTGAAGCTTATCTAGAAAGCAAAATCATTTTTGATGGTAAGGGAAAAATTGATGCTTTATGGAGAAAGTATAAAAACGGGTTTATTGTTACGATAACCTTAACTAATACTCAATCTTTGCCTTACGATAAGAATCAAACATCAAGAGATAAAATAGATGATGAAAACTCACTTTCGTTATTTCAAGTTGAGTTTCGTTGCATTGTTGAAGAAGGTACTATAGAGCGATATCCTTCTCAAGAACGCATATTGTTAACCGAAGAAGAAAAAGAGTTAGAGCTAAGATATAAAGACTCATTGATTTATGGGGTGGGTCATGGAGTAGCTGCTGATTGGGGAACTAACAAGCAGAGCAAAATGGAGATTTGGTCAGATTTCCTGCCTAGTGTAGAAGTGCCGCAGGTTACCGCTGATACCGCCAATGGTGACGCTAAAGTTTTGGATTTTTCATACCTAAGTATGTGTGATAAAGATTCTTCAGTTATTACAACACTAAGTAACTTTGTTCATAACTATGAAAACTGGATTTTGCAACAACAGGAAAAGGCTCTATTAGAAGAAGATTGCGATAAACAAACAGCGCAAAATATTGTAGATAAAATGTCTATTGCAAAAGATAGAATGAGAAAAAGTTTAAAAGTTCTTGAGCGAGATGACAGTGCAAAAACTGCATTCGCAATAATGAATCAAGCAATGCTTCTTCAAATGATTTCAAACGATAAAAATAGTGGAAGCTATAAAGCAGATAAAATTTACCAATGGCGTCCTTTTCAATTAGCTTTTGTTCTAATGGTTTTAGAATCATCAATTGATGAAAATAGTGAATTTAGGGAAGAAGTAGATCTAATTTGGTTTCCTACAGGTGGTGGTAAAACTGAAGCATATTTAGGTGTAATGGCTTTTTTATTCATCTATCGTAGGTTAAATTATCCTGCCAGTTATGGTGGTACAGTAGCCATAATGCGTTATACATTAAGGCTGTTAACATCACAGCAATTTCTTCGAGCATGTAAGGTTATTTCAGCATTAGAAATTATCCGCAAAAAAAACGAATCTAGTTTAGGTCAAACACCAATAAATATAGGACTTTGGCTCGGAGGGGCTAGCTCTCCTAATACTATTTATCAGGCAAATGAATATCTAAAAAAGCAAGATTACAGCAAGTTTGTTTTATCTAGCTGTCCTTGGTGTGGCGATAAGTTTTCCCATGATAATTACAAAATTGTTGCTGATGACTTTCACTTTACATGCACGAATAAGCAATGTGATTTAGGGAAAGAAGATAATAATGTCTTACCGTATAACGTGGTTGACGAATCCTTATATAACAATCCTCCCAGTCTGTTGATAGCAACTGTTGATAAATTTGCTAGGTTAGCTTGGGAAGAAAGAACGGCTAGCTTTTTTGGTAAAAATGGAAATCGTCCTCCAGAATTAATTATTCAAGATGAATTGCATCTTATATCTAGCGCTTTAGGCTCTGTTGTCGGAATGTATGAGGCTGGAATTGATACATTATTCATAGCAAAGGGGGTTCACGCTAAGTATATTGCATCGACTGCAACTATTAAGAGTGCTGCAAAGCAAGTTAAAAACCTATTTGCAAGAGATATGCAATTGTTTCCCCCTTCAGGGTTACGCTTTGATGACTCATATTTTGCTAAAACAGTACCAGTTGAAGAAAAGTCTGGGCGGTTGTATATAGGTTATTTGGCACCAAAGCTTTCTAAAAATAGTTGCATGGAGCCATTAGCTGGTACTTTATTGGCTGCTCCTACTAAGTTGTTTAATGATGAAAGTTTGGAGCAGTATTTAGATTCTTGGTGGACTCAAATTATTTATCACGGCTCATTAAAAGGAGTAAATAATAGTCACACTGTTTTTCAAGGTGGAGCAAAATCTCATCTAATAAATTTAACTAAAGAATGCTTTATCCTAGAGTTGGATAAAGAATTGAAAGGTTGGTATAAAGATCGTAGACATCGTTCATTTGAGCTTGATTTTGATAGTTTATTAGCTGTAAATGATTCGGAATTAAGTAATATCCTAGCAAGGAACCAAGTTCCCCCTGAGCTTCAAAGCATATTTAGAAAATATCTCCCTGTTAGGGATATTTCATTAGGATCATTAACTAGTAAACGGACTGCTGATGAAACAGCTCAAATATTTGAAGCACTATCGAAAGAGAAAAATGAAGAAGAACATTTAGATGTTGCTCTTGCAACGAACATGATATCAGTCGGACTTGATGTTTCACGTTTGGCATTAATGATAATTAACGGACAGCCATTAACTACGGCTGAGTATATTCAAGCAAGTAGTCGTGTTGGTAGAGGGAGCACTCCTGGTGTAGTTTTTGTTAATTATTACAAAACTCAAGCTAGGAGTTTGTCTCATTATGAAAACTTTCGAGCTTATCATGATTCTTTTTATCGATTTGTTGAGCCTTCGAGTTTAACACCCTTCACTTATCAAGTGTGCAGTAGAGCATTGCATGCAGCATTAATTATTGCATTAAGATATTCCGATATTGGATTATTGGAAAATAATAAAGCTGGAAGCTTAGATCCTGAAGCAAGTGACGTAAAGAATATAATTTCGAAATTTAAAGGAAGAATCAAACGAGCAATTAAACAAGGTCGCAAATTAACAAATGAAGAAAAAGATAAAGTAAATCAGGTAAATGCACATATTGATAGCTTGGTTGACTCTTGGTACAACGAAATCAAATTTAATGAAAATAATACGCTTGTCTACAACTCCAAAGATAGAGGTACATATAACCTGATTTGTAACTTTGGAGAAGAAGATGGAAATAGTATTCCTTGGGCAACATTACAATCTATGCGAAATGTTGAAAATATTGCGCTAACTAAGCTGATAAAAGGGATTAAGCAAAGAGATGTATAAACAAAAGTGCACTCCCGTAAGGTTCTCACATTTGATGTCCTATTCTGGGGTTGGTGCAATAGCACGTGATAAAGATGACTTGTTAGTTTCAGTGGTTGATACGCGTTATTGGACTGATGAATCAGGTAATATTTCAGCAGAAAACATTCCTTATGTTGAACGAATTAAGTTGGCATTAGGGTTAAGTCAAGACCTAAGAAAGCCTCCAGAAGCCAAAGAGTTGGAAAATGGGAAAATAGAAGGAACGTATATTCCTACTGTTTTATTCCCATCATTTTTTAGATGTAAAAAATGCCGGATGTTACATCAAAACTTGTGGAGCAAGACTGATCAAAAGTCCGTTGATAATGTAAGGTGTGAGCATTGTAATTCAAGGTTAGAGCAATTGTCTTGGTGTGCTAGTAGTACTCTAGGAGAATTAGCTGAGGTGCCTTGGCACTATATTTGTCATCAAGGAAGTAACATTAAATGCGAAGTTGATTATTCAAATAGTTATCTAAAGTTAACGAATGTTGCTAATGGTAAGCTCCAGATACAGTGTACCCGTTGCCATGCTATAAATCGCGATGTACATAAGAGTAAGTTAACTAGGCTAAACACTAAACAGCCTTGGATTTATGAACAAGGAGAGCAGCTCACTCCTCAAGATATTAGTATTTTAGAGATAAATGACCCAAGAATTTATTCTCCGACAACGATGAATGCACTTGTTATACCGCCAGAATCAAGAGTTGATAAATCTACAGTGATCAATCGCCTTTTTAATAACTCTAAATTCAGACATGATTTTGATAGTGCTAGAAATAATTTACAGAAGAAACGAGTGTTAAAACAAGCAGCCACAAAATATCGCTGTAGCGTTGATGATATTAGTGCCGCGATGAGTCAAATTGAAGAAGGTTACCCATTTTTAAATGTCATAGAATCAGGTGATTTATTTAAAGATGAATACGATGCTTTCCTAGCTGTTATGGAAGATGTTAGTGATGAGGAAGATTTTGTTACTGAACACAAAACATCAAGCTGGAAAGAGCTAGGTGCATCATTAACTGACGAACTCCTTTTGATAAATAGACTCGTAGATAACTTAATTGTTGTTAAGAGATTACGTGAAATTCAAGTGTTTAAAGGCTTTTCTCGTCTTCCGGCTCAAAAAGAAAATACTAAACCTGAAAGCGGTACTGAAAATGACAAAGATGAAAGGGTGATTACAGCACCGGATATTGTTGGAAAGAGTGATTGGTTACCCGCAATCGAACTATTTGGTGAAGGGCTATTTTTTACATTAAGTGAGGAAATCCTGTCTGAGTGGGAAAGTATTCCTAGCGTTATGAAACGTGCTAATGAAGTTGAACACAGATACGAGAATTCTGACTTACTGTTTAACTTTGACTTAACTGTAACACCAAGATTTTTGCTATTGCACACTATTTCTCACCTATTGATTCGAGAGTTAGAGTCTGTTGCTGGCTACCCTGCCGCTTCTTTGAAAGAAAGAATTTATCACAGTAAAGATAATAAAATGGCAGGGATTCTAATATATACAGCCGTTCCTGATATAGCAGGAACCTTGGGGGGAATCATTGAAAATGCCCAGCCGAGAGAATTCTTAAAATTACTGTCAGGTAGTTTTAAGCATGCACAGTGGTGTTCACATGATCCAGTATGTACAGAACATCTGGGCCAAGGCCCTAGCTGGCTAAATAGAGCTGCATGCCATGCTTGTGCATTATTACCTGAAACAAGCTGTGAATTTGGTAATGTATTTTTAGATAGGGTTTTTATCAAAGGGAATGACTCTCTTGATATTCCTAATATTATAAGTTTTATTAATGAGGTAACTGATGAGCAAAAGGATATTTGATCTCCCTGGTATCGATGAGTTAAATAAAGATCAGAAAGCTGTTCTGCGTCTTAAGGAATCAGGTCAACATTTGGTTATTGGTGGCCCAGGAACTGGAAAATCAGTTGTTGCACTGTTAAGAGCTAGGAAGTTTCACCAAAAAAATAACTACCTATTCTTAACGTTTAATCATGTTTTAAATTCTTCTACAAAACAAATCTGTGGTATTGATCTCAAATCAGATACAGCGCAGAGCTGGTTCTATACTCTTCAATTTAAATTGGCTCCAGGGAATGACTTTGACTTAAAAAAAATGCCACATAAAGTCGATTCAAACGGTAGAGAAATCCAGCACTCACCGGATTATGACAGGGTGATTGAAAGGTTTGATAGCTATGTAGATCAAAATTCATCTCACTTACCATCAACTGATACCCATTTTATTATCGATGAAGGGCAAGATTTACCAGTTGGTTTCTATGAGTCCTTACAATCATTAGGATATGAAAACTTTTTCATTGTGGCAGATCAAAATCAGCAAATAACTGAAGAAAATTCATCTAGGCAAGAACTAACGGATGTTTTAGCTTTAGAGAATGATGAGGTTGTTGAGCTTAATGAGAATTACAGAAATAGCTCCGCCATTGCAAAGTTTGCTCAACACTTTTATACAGATAAAGCTGCTCCGGCCCCTAATCTACCGGACAGAGCATCTTTGGATACCCCCACCTTCTATATTTATCAAATGGTGAATAGTTGTGTATCAATGATCCACCGAGAGGCAATGAGAGATACTTCGAAATTAATCGGTGTTATTGTTGCTACAGAAACCAAAAGAGATAGTTATACAAAGTTTTTATCTAAAGCCACTACTGGTGACGATATAACTGTTTCTTCATATTCTAATGAGTCGAAACAAAGTGTGAACATTGATTTTTCAATGGGAGGGATTGTTGTATTGTGTGACAAGTCTGTCAAAGGAATTGAATTTGATACAGTTTTCATTGTTTTGGATGACTTGAAGGTTATGAATAATGATACTGATGCAATTAAAAAGCGGTTGTATGTAATGTCGTCTAGGGCAAAGGAGAAACTATTTTTGTTAAGGAGTGCCGCAATTCCTAATGAAGTAGAAGAACTACTACCGACAGACGAAAAACTAATGATAAGAGATAACATTTAATATGGCGACATCAACTAAAGCGGTATGGTTACTACCAACTAACATAGAAAATTTACAAATGATGCTTGCTCAAGGGTTAATTACAGATGCTAGTGGGTTTGTTGGCAGTTACTACAAAGACGTACTCAATGAATGCCTAGGGTATATCTCACTTTTTAAGAATGAAGTTCCTGGAGCTGCACTTAGTCTAGCTAAGTCTGAAGATCCCAATTTAATTAGCTGTATCATTAAAGTTAATTTAAAAGATATTATTTTGGGTGATTGTATCCACACACGCTGTGATATTGAAGATAGTTTTAACGCTGATGATTTAAGTCCTAAGGCATCAAATAGTGTTCCTATTCCATCACTTCAAGGTAAAAAGACAACAGAATTAGATTATGAGAGCATTTTAATTCAGGCACCTTTACCATTGTCTTGTATAGAAGAAGTAATATATTCAAGTAAAGCAGATTTAGATGAATTCAAAAACTCTTCAGAAAATTTAGGTAATGTTTCAATTAAAATTTTGAAATGTAAAGTTGATAAAAAAGAGTTCAAAACTACCGTTTCAAGTAGTGACTTGTTTCATAATAGTTTTGCAAATATTGAGCACAATCCTGTTGAGTATAGTAAGACTTATTCATTTGGTGGTTTAGTATCTCTTTCTTTATATTTCTCTAAAAATGGTGAAGAGTCAGCTCGCTTTTTTAAATCTATTAGCGCATTTACAGTGGATGAAAGTTACCCTTTAGAGTATGAATGGATTTATGAGTACTTTTTTTCAAATGAAAACGATAAGTTTCAAAAGTGGAACGCCATTCTTGATGTATTGAATAATAATAAAAAAAGAAATGACATTGAGTATAAAAACTCAATTATTGAAATATTAAATTCATCTCCAAAAACACAATCTATTGCAGATTTTTTAACAGATTATCATCGCTCAAAAATTGAAAAATCAGATACGCAAATTATTGAGGAGTTTATTGATGATTATAAAAAAGAGCCAAACAAATTCAAAATTCAGCTTTTCTTATTCATGCTCTTTTATAAGGACAGCGTTGAAAAACTTATAAAGTATACTCACGAAAGTTTTAGAGAAGAAGACTACGCTCTATTGGGTATGTTGTTTGGCATGAATAGTAGCTTTATAGGTTTACCTAAATGGCTTATTGAATACGAAGGTATGCACTTATACATATCAACACTCATGGCCAATTACGCTCATAAACAATCTAATACCGGAATTCAGTTTAAAGAGCCATCTAATCCTTTATTGTTAACAGATATGTTATCTCCAAAGAAAATAGAGTTTATAGCTTGGTTTGGGAAAAATTTTGATACCAATGATTGCTTTGAAACAATAATACCCAATAAAGATTATCAGTCAGTTAAAGGTAAAAAAATATATGATGGAATTATTGTTCCAGAATATAGGATTTTAAAGGGTAAGTTCCTTAATACTATGTCTGCTACTGTTATTGATGATAAGAGCTATAGCGAGATATGTAAGAAATTTAGGGGCAAATAAGTAAATGGAAATAATCCCCAATTTCCCATATGAGACTAATAGTAAAGCAGAGCTGCGTGTTTTCAAAAAGCTTAAAGAGGCATTTGTAAATGATTCTTCATATATAGCTCTTCATTCGCTCAATATAACTAATCATCAATATAAAAAGTTTGGTGAAGCCGATTTCGTTATTGTCTCCAAGTTTGGTATTTTTGTTTTAGAAGTGAAAGGTGGTGGAATTGAATATGCTGATGGCCGTTGGTCAACAAGGAATCATCATGGAATTCACTCCCTTCAAGATCCATTTCGACAAGCAGAGACTGCGATGCACGCAATCAAAAAGGCGATTGCAGCTTCTAATCAATTTACGTTAGCTTTAAGTCAAACATTGCCTATAGGGTATGGTGTTATATTCCCTGATACTGAATGGACGCATAAAGGATCTGAGTGGGAAAGAAAGACTGTTTGTGACGGTAAAAACTTTCGAAATTTTGAGAGTTGGCTAAAGAATTTTTTTCAATATTGGCAAAGTAGACCTAGAAATAACGCACAACTTTCAGAAAGTGATATTTCGGGGCTAAAGAAATTTTTGAGACCTAACTTTGAGCTAGTTGAATCACTCTATTCAAGACTAGAACGCTCGGAAAGAGCTGTTGTTCAACTAACAGAAGATCAATATAAATACCTTGATATTGTAAGTGCTAACTCACAAGTGCTTTGCTCTGGTGGTGCAGGTACGGGAAAAACATTCCTAGCAGCAGAGCTAGCTCGAAGACTTAGTCATGAAAATTGTGAAGTTGCAATTGTATGTAAATCCAATTGGCTACGAAGGTATCTAGAGACAAGAATTGAAGCAAAAAATGTTGTCATCTGTGCAATTGACAGTATAAAAGTTGATTTAAAAAGAGCGGGTGTTGACTCCTTTGACATTCTTATACTTGATGAAGGACAAGACCTGTTTAACTTTGAAGACATAAAGTTACTTAATGATATGTTTGAAGGTGGATTTGAACATGGCGAGTGGTATATTTTTCATGACGTAAATAATCAGTCTGGTTTGTTCAGTGAAGCTAAAATTGAAGTGTTGGAATATTTAGAGAGCTTTAGGCCTGCCAGAATTCCACTGACGACCAATTGTCGTAATACTCTAAATATATTGTCATCTATTCAAACAAAGCTTCATGTCAATATGGGAAATGAAGGGACAGGTGAAGGCCCTGAAGTTGAAGAGTGTTCGGTACATAATTCTGAATCATCATTTGCTTTGGAAAGTAAAATTACTGAATTACTGCATAAAGGGGTAATGCCTGAATCTATAACTATTTTATCGCCCTTTTCATTTGGTAAATCGTCTGCATCATCTTTAACTAAAAAAATTCAAAACCAAATAATTGAACTAGATGATTATTCTGTGAGAGCTTTCCCTCCCAAAGGTATAAGTTTCGCTGAAATCAAAAATTTCAAAGGTTTGGAAAATGAAGTCATTATTGTAGTTGATTTAATTGAGCCTGAAAAACTAAACGATGATGACGATAGAATACTTCATTATGTCGCGATGAGTAGAGCTAGAGGACTTTTATCACTTATATGGATTGAAGATGTTGGTCATTAATTTGAGCATATTAAGGTGAAGTGAGTACAGGAAGTATTAATTTATGGAAAATTTAAAAGTACCTTACGGGTTAGATCTTCAAGGTGAATTGGTTGCTGCTGATGATGCTTTGAAAAACAATAAGTATAGATGCCCTTCATGTAATACTGAACTTGTTCTTCGCTCAGGTGAAGTAAGGGCTAAACACTTTTCTCACCCAACGTCTTCAAGTTGTGGAACGGAATCTATATTACATATTACAGCTAAAAAACTGATTGAGGATACAATAAATGCAAATGCATTAGGTAAATCATCAATTGCGTTGAAAAGTGAATGTGATAACTGCTGTAAAGGATTTATTCTAAACATACCTGTAAGAACCTTTACAGGTTCAAGGCAAGAAGTAAGAGTTTCTGAATATATTTGTGATGTTGTTGGGTATCGTGGTGATGAGATAGCTATTGCTATAGAAATACTTAACACCCATAAAGTTGATCAAAATAAATCTGAAAACCTACCTGTATATTGGATAGAGTTGAAAGCGGAAGATGTGTTAATCAGCCCTAATGAGTGGGCACCCGTTCAAGGGCGTTTGAAAGCATCATTTTGTTCCAGTTGCAAAGACCATTTTAAGAGCGTTAGGACCTTGTGTGATAGTTGGAATATTGATCAAAATTTATATTCTGTAATTAAAAAACCTAATGTGAGCTTTTATGTTGCTGATTTAGAAACTTGCTTTAATTGTAAAGAAGATACACCTGTCTTTTGGTGGAAAGGGGTTCCTTTTTGTCAGTCACAACCACCATCCCCTAGGCCATATAACGTAAGATATAGCAGTTCGAAGCAATACGGAGGCTCTTATTGGGCTAATACATGTGTTAACTGTAATATGGTTCAAGGTGATAACTTTTTATATCTATTTGATAATGCGCCTTTCAAAGGCATGCCGATGGCTACTGTAATAAAAAAGAAAGAAATGGTAAAAATAGTAACAGGAAAAACAGCTACTTCTGAATTTATGAAAGTTATTAATAGAAACATTTAATCACGTACAAAGCTAAATTACCTGGTACTTTATTGTTCTAAAACATAACAAAAATTAAACTCACCCACTTTATTATTTTCTTAAATCTCACTTACATCAAAATCTATGTAGTGATTGACAACTTTCTTTATAGGAATGATAAATGTATATATATGAACACCAACAGCATCTTTATTTTTCTTAAATATTTTCCCTGTTCTATTTTCTTTAATTTGATGGCTATCAATTATTTCAAACTCTCCTTTTTCAGCAACAGTAAACCCTAAAGTGTCGATATGACCGGAAGTGAGGCGGTTAACCAAATATTCCAAATTATTTTCTCTTAATATCTGATCCCTTAAAGCTTGCCTTTCAGTTAAAGCTGCCTTTGACATTTTTATAGAAGGCCAACCATCACTACATGGAAAAACAAAAACTGCCGATATTCCCGAAAGAATTAATGCAGCACTAAGGTTTTGAAAAATAATTCCACCTATAAGGGTAACCCAAAATACGGTTTTTAATGTTATCCGTATTCTATTCTTCATCATTAAAGGTCTAAACTTCTCGAATTGATGGTTAATTGCCTCTTCTTCAGTACTTTTTAATTCTGCTTGTATTTCCTTTAATCTTTTTCGTAGGAGTTCATTTTCTATTAACTGAGTTTTTTTCTCTAAAGTATTTAGCTTTTCCCCTTTATGAGAACACTTTAATTCACCTTCCCAAAATTTTTCTCTTTCTTTAAAAGCTAGATCTTGAGTTGAAGCTGAAGGTGGCTTGTTTTTCAAATTAACCAAATTAAGGTTTATTTTAGCACCTTGAGTTATTGATTTTGAATTTATAAGCTTGGTTTTGTTTTTTATCTGCTTGTTCTTTGGGATACTTTTTGATTTAGATTTTGCTGTTTTTTGATATTTACTTAAAAAAGAAGGTGTTATTTGAACACCATATAGTATCTTTAAATCACGCCTAATTTTTATAAAAAGTTCAGCCGTCATTTTGGCATCACAGAGCGCTCTATGAAAATTACCTGAAATATTAATATTCCACATATCCACTAACGTAATCAGCTTATGATTCTCAGCCCAAGGGTATATTCTTCTAGATAGTAACAGAGTGCAAATAAACTCAGGTACACTGTTCTCACCAAGCCTTCTAAGCTCATCAACCAAAAACATCTTGTCAAAATTCGCATTATGCGCAATTAGTATCGAGTCACCTATAAACTCTATAGCTTTGGGGAAAACATCACGAGCATGCGGAGATTCTTTGAGCATATTGTTGTTAATGGATGTTAAAGCGGTTATATCTTCTGAAACCTCTATACCTGGATTAATTAAACTTTGAAACTCATCTATAATTTCATCGTTTTCAATTAAAACAATCCCAACTTCGATAACTCGACTTCCTATTTTTGGAGATAATCCTGTTGTTTCAAAATCGATCACCGCAAATCTTTTCATATTTAGCTCCCTTGAATAATAATGTATAGGTACTCATATATCTTTACTGCCTAACTTTAAATTTAATAGTATAGTGTATTAAAAGCCAATGGTTACATTTGGTTATGTTTTTTATAGAGAAAAATAGTTTATGATATTTAGGAAGGGATTCATATGCTATTCATTGACAAAGAATAACAAATACCACATCGTATCTGTGGCAAAATAAACCAGAAATAATTCATTGTTGCGAAAGGAAAACGCGATTGTTACTTCAATTCTATAATGAAAATGCAGAAAAACTAGCGCAGCAATACCTTTCAAAGTCGTTTGATGAGGTACATGAAAGCTGGTCTCAATTTTTGCCATCAATTATAGAAAATCCAAATGCTCGTATTCTGGATCTTGGCGCAGGCTCTGGACGAGACTCTAAGCACTTTGCTGAGTTAGCCGCTAAAACACATACCACAGAAAACAATATTCAAATCCTTGCTGCGGAACCAGCAACAGAACTATCTCAACTTGGTCAGAAGACTACTCAAGGCTTAAATGTAAAGTGGATAGAAGACTCACTTCCTGCATTAAGTAACGTTACTCAACAAGAATTCAGTTTTGATTTGATTTTACTGAGCGCAGTATGGATGCATATTCCACCCAGTGACCGCGCACGTTCAATTCGTAAACTAGCCAACCTACTCAAACCAGGTGGAAAATTAGTAATATCTCTCCGTCATGGACAAACAGGTGAAGAGTGTAAGCAACGAAAAATGCATCATGTATGTGCTGACGAGCTAAAACAATTAGCGACAACTGTAGGGCTATTTACCAAATTAGAAACACCAAAAGAAGAAGACAAACTTGGCCGTAACCATGTGTTTTGGCAAACCGTTGTATTGCAAATGCCAGATGATGGCTCTGGTGCTTTCCCCTTTATTCGCCACGTAGCAATTAATGACGGTAAATCAGCAACACATAAGCTTGCCTTATTAAGAGTGTTACTCCGTATTGCTGATGGTCACCCTGGTGCTGTTTTAAAGCGTGAGTCATCTCCTTTTGGTGACCGAGTTATTTTACCCGTAGGGTTAGTTGCGCTTTATTGGTGCCATCAATACAAAGATTTAATAGATACGCATCAGTTATACCAAACACCCAATAAAAGCCCAAATATGGGTTTTATGAAACCTGATGGTTGGCATAAATTAACTCACCGTACAGCTTCAGATTATCGTATTGGCAATTTATTTACTGGTGATGATGCAATTGCACTACATAAAACAATTTCAGCAGCAGTTAGCAACATTAAAACAATGCCTTGTCGCTTCATTACTTTGCCTAATAGCGATGAAACCGTATTTGAGGTTGCTAGTAAATCCGTAAAAGCTAAAGACAGTATTTTTCTTGATTTACAAACCCTTGAACAATGGGGGGAGTTTTCATTGCCTGAATCTATCTGGCTGGCTTTCAATCGTTATGCTTGCTGGATAGAACCTGTACTCGTCAGTGAATGGGTAAAAACAATGGCTAACTATACTGGCAACAGTCAATATAAATCACCTGAAAATCAATATCACTTATACCAAGCATTAAACTGGTTAGAGCCTAAGCGAACTACTGTAGAGGTACGAAGCCGCTTTGAACAACTTAAAAAGAAACAACCTAACAGTGAGCTAATGCAATGTGTCTGGTCTGCAAAGTCATTAAAGAAAAGCTACGATATTGATCACAGTATGCCATTTGCCCGTTGGCCGAATAATGATCTTTGGAATCTGCTACCGACAGATAGCGAAATTAACAATCAAAAAAGTGATCGACTGCCCACAGAGCATAAATTAAATGCTTCTAAAGCTAGAATTAAAAATTGGTGGCAAGAAGCTTGGTTACAAAATACAGATGAAAGCCAGCAACGTTTTTTTGCTGAGGCAAATATTGCGTTACCAGGTTTAAATTCAGACAACTCATCGATAGATGATTTATTTGAAGCCTTGGTGGTACAGCGCAGTAGGTTGAAAGAGATGCAGCAATTGAGAGAGTGGTGAATACAGAACTACCTTAATTTCAATTAACTTTTAATGTTTTTATTGATAGCATATAAAATATAAAAAAAACAAAGGATTAACATGGATATTATAATCGATTTTATTAAGTCTGATATGGGCGTGGGAATAGCTTGGATTTGTTCTGTGTGCGGTACTGTTTGGGGAGTACTTAAATCAGCTGAAAATAAAAGACTAAAAATTGAAATAAGTAACATTAATGCAAATAATGATAATAGTAACAATGATATAACTCAAAGTGGAGAGAAAAACGTTTATACCAAAAATAATTCTGGTGGTATGAAAATTAATATGTAGGAGAAGGAAATGGACAAGGCTGTTGAAGACACATCTTTATCACAAAAAACAATAAATGTGGGTAAAGTTGCAGGTAATGTTAATATTGGAGAGTCTCCCGAATATCAGGTTAGCTCAGCTATTAATTATCTCTTGAATTCATTAGCAAGTATGCCTGTTGAATTTAAGCCTATGAAACGTAAGCCATCGGCAGAAACGATTGTAAAGATCAAACATAATAATTTAGGTTCTAAAAGCTACATAATCAAGCAATACCTTGATTATTCATCAAAGGTAGAAGATGCCTACAGTGAAATAAATTCACTTGTTGCGTTTGGAAAGGATACTATTTTACGGAATTTATATGACCTATATTATTCTGCTTTGGACGCGGTAGAAATAGATCATTTTTCTGAAAATATCGATATGAATAAAATTAAAGATAATTCGGAATTCATTTTTGATTTTATTATTGAAAAGTTGAAAAATACTGTTTTTGAATCACAGAATACACCTTCTTTAAAAGAGCATATTGAATTGGGCATTAATGTAGTTGTGGCACATGCCTTCATTGAATGTATAGTAATGGAAAACCCAAATAATGATTCCTAATGCAGGCTGTGACCCTAAAATAAATGTTGTTTCATTAGGGGCTTTTATTATTAATAAATTAAAGGTTCAAAGCCTTACTCTAGATGAATTAGTTTTTGGATTACCAGAAGAGCTATCTCTGTCTATTGACCATATTATTCTTTCTTTGGACTGGCTTTTCATAATAAATGCAATCACCGTTAGTAGTAATAAGGTCACTATAAATGAAGCTAATTGAATTAATAATTACAATAGATGGTGAAATAACTAGAAAAATTGACTTTCATGATGGCCTTAACTTAGTAACTAATACAAAAGGGGTTGGTCGTACCGGTAATAGTGTTGGAAAATCAACCCTTTCTAGAGTAATAGATTATATTTTTTTGGGAGCAATAGGTGCGATATATATTGACGAAGAATTTAAAAAGCCAAATGAAGAAATTGAAAACCTCTTTAATACTAGAGAAGTTAATGTTTCTTTGATATTTGTTGGATTAGACAAAAGAACTCATGTTGTGAAAAGGAATTTCTCTATCCAGAGTGAAGGTATGCTTTTCGAATTAGACGGTAAGAGTATAGATGCAAATCAATACGAACAATCGATGCAAAAGCTCTGTTTTGATATTGATACTCGCAGACCTTCTGTAAGAGCATTAAGCCCTAAATTTATAAGAAATGATAGTCATCGAATGTTAAGCACTACTAAATTTCTTGATAAGCGCTCAGGAAAAAAAGACTATAGTGAACTATTTCTATATTTATTTGGGTTCAATAATACACAATTACTGACAGACAAAAGAGATGCTACAAATTTAGTTAGTCGTCGTTCAAGGAACTCTACTTCGCTCAATGCTATGGTCAAAGAGCAAAAACCAAAAGTCGAAATTAAAAAGTACATAAAAGAAGTCAAAATATTAGAAGCAGATTTGCTTAAATTTGATTATTCCCCTGAATATAGTGATCCAGTTTTAAGACTTATTGAATTACAAAAAAAGGAAGATAGTTATACTGCTTTATTGCTATCCGTAGAAAGGAAAGTTCATAATATAAACAATACAATAGATCTCCTAGAAAGTAATGAAGGTGGTTATTTGAGCAATGAACTTCAAGCCGTATACCAATTTGCAGGTGTTGCTATCGATACAGCAATTAAGGAATTAGAGGCTGTAGTCTCTTTTCATGAAAATTTGATTCAAAAAAAGAGACAATTCCTTACTATTGAACTACCTGATTTATTGGAAGAACAAATTGGTTTAAATGCGGAATTAAGTGCAATTAGAAAAGATAAATTAAGAGTTTTTTCTGATATGAGGTCTACCGAAAGTATAGATAATATAACAACAAATTTAAAAAAATTAGGAACTCTAAAAGTAGATTTAGGTAAGTTAGAAGGTTTAGTAGAACAACAAGTTAAAGCTTCAGAAGATCTTGATTTAGCAGAGCAAGAAGAAAGAAAAATACTTATGAAAATAGCTGAAGAAATTGACAACGTACACCACTTTGAAAAATCGTTTAATAAATTTTTTAAAAAAATAACTAGTGATATTCATAATGATAAGTATGAATTAGATCTCAACTTTAGTGATGCAACAGGAGTTTGTTCTATAGAAGTCAATAATTCAGTTACAAACCCTGAAGGTGGTAAGAAAAAGGCAGAGGTCATTGCATTTGACTTTGCTTATATTCATGCAGTGTCTTCAACTGGCTTAAGAAGGCCAAAATTTATATTTCACGATAGTATTGAAGATATTGATCAAAAACAGATTGAAGAGATTTTGAAGCAGTCTAAAAAATTACCAGGCCAGCAAATTCTCTCTATGCTTTCAGATAAATTAAGCCCTGAGATATATGAGAAATACATGCCGGACACAATATTACTTTTGGATGAAAGCAATAAGTTTTTTGGAGTGTAGTTTCAAAATTTCAAAAAATAAATCAAATATTTAATAAAAGTACTGAATAGAGTATGAGAAAAACCAATGGATAATATGAAATCAAAAAGTTATACAGTACAAAATATAAGCACATTGTTGATTTATATGATAATTATGTCCTCTGTTTTTTGGTTTTGCTCAACATTAGGGGATTATGAAAACATTTCCACTTTATCTAATTTGGATGAATCAGCGAAAAGTGAAAAGTACGGATATTTAAGTTTTATAGGTTACTGGCAATTGCATTGGTTAGCTCTAGTGGTCTTGATTTTATCTGTTTTTTTTACATCGTTATTTTATACTAAGTATAAAGAGTATGTTTCTATTGTTTTAGAAAATAAATTATTTGGTCACTCTATTACTGTACAGGTATTAACGGTTATATCACTAGTTTTGGGTATTTACGCTTCCGTAACATCGGCATCTATCTTAAGTTGGTTATCCCCTGAAAATAATCAAATAGGTATGGCAAACTTCGGTGTGGAATATATTATTTTTCTATTTATCTTGGTGTTCATTTCTCTTGTCAAATACGGCATTGTAACCTCTCGGTTATTGACGACTGAAAAGGCTGAGCAAAAAACTTTTGTAGCGGAAATTGAGACAAAACAAACAGAGCGTGTAGATGAGCTGGAGAGAGTCATTAGGTTAGCCCCTCCTGGTAATTTCCCGTCACAATTTGCAGACTATGCTGATATTTTAGAAGACTTTGCTACCACAAAAGTTTTGCAAAATACCATTGCCTTTGAAGCGCTACCTCCTGAAAAGAAAACATTACAGAAATGGACTGAAATAGTAAAAGAACAACAAAATTATATACGTGCCTCTTTAATTGCTTTTGCAAGACTAGCAGGGACATATGATAATGCAGCTTTAGGTCCAAGCTCTCCTCTGGAATATAGAGCAAATTTGATGTTTAAAGTTAAAGACCCTGAATTATTAAAAATTTTACAAAAAGATAAAAATCACGATAAAAGATTCTTTTTAGGACATGGTTCATCGCCCACCTACCAGTTAATCCTAAGTAGGGAATATAGTGTTTTGGTTAGTAATGAAGATGAGACGCTAGTTTCCGATACTGACAATCAAATTGATTATAAAATAAAAACTTTCCCGGATGACAATGCCGTGGCTGATGCGATATTTCCAGTCTATTTGGATGCTGAAGAAAACGATACAGTTCATAATATGTTTGGAGCACCGAAAGCTATATCAACTTGCCATCCTCAGTTTATTGTAAATACAAAAAACTCAGCAAATTCACTTCACCAAAAAGGAATGTCTGGGCCTATAGTAAAGGAGGCTATTGACTACTTTACAGGAGAAAAAAAAGGTAGGTCCATTATCAGTCTACCAATATCTCATCAGAGGTTTTTACAATCATCTTTAAAGCCAGAGAATATGGTCGGAGTACTAAACATATATAGAAATAAAGCAGATCTGTTTTCTAAGGATACTGAGAAATTTAATAACTTCTCTTACCTAACATTACCGCTACAGATATCTTTGAGTAGAATTGTACATTTCCATTTGATGACATTAAAAGAAAAACCTGTATTTATAGAAGAAAAAACTAGTAAAAAGGAGGAAGCGGAAATAAATCCGTAGTGAATGAAATCATTATCCAGTAGCTACAAATAGAATTTTCCTGTATCATCATCGTATAAATCTTGAAAGGAAGTATGCATATGTCTAAAGAAGATAAAGAGTATCTTGAAAAAATGAAGCAAATGATGCGTATAAGAGAGCTAGCTCGTAAGCTTGGTTAACTTCTTTCAAAAGCCACTTAGTCTAAGTGGCTTTTTTGTTATCTAAATCCAGCCATTTCTAAAATTTCTCATCAACCATTTCAGGAAATGAGCAGGTGAAATTTCAAACAGATATATATTGAATTATCATTTAACCAACCGCCAACTTCGCAGTCTCATGCCATAAATATGCTGGCATGGGATGTTTCAATTTCCAAGTGATATTCATCGGTTGGCTGCCTTCATATTTAACAAAATCAACGGGGCCAAAGTTAACAAACCCCATCGTTCTTCCATTTTCATCCTTGGCTTGCTCACGTACAAATAAGAGGAACGTTTTCTTATTTTCTTTTTGCTTAATATAGCCTAATCCCCTACCTGAACTCGGTTTAGCACTATTTTGAGTTTGCCAATGAAACAAGGTGGGGCTAATAGCATAATCGTGATACATAGTGGTTGCTGAAAACTGCTTTTCACACTTATTTAGAGTCACAAATAATAATTCAGTATTAGCATCAGGGATATTTAATACACCTTCACGGCTAGATGATTTCTTGGTAAAAGTACTATCGCCAAAAGCGACAAGAATATGTTCTTTAGGGTAGCGAACATGCATGTTGAGTGCTGATGTATCTACTTTGTTATTGCCAACTAGTGGCATATCAAATTCTCTCACATCTAATCGTTCAATAAGAATAGATATAGCTTCACTTAGCTCACTCTGTAATGCTGTGTTTTTCAATGCGGCCAAGCTTTCGGTTAGTATGCCAAAGCCCAATTGTTTACCTGTTTTATCCCAGAAATCGTAATGACACATCAAAGCAAAAAGTTGCTTCTGTTTAAATGAATCATTGCTTGGTAATTTTCCTTTAGAGGCGTTTAATATTGAAAAGCTATTATCGCAAAGCGCTTTAATAAACCGCAAATATGAAAGAGATGTGCAATTCATCAATCTATTATTAATTGCTCTGTAATAGGCTGTATAAAGCTCCTTTTCACCTATTTCAATTTCTTTCCCCTTGCTTGCAGCAAGTAATGTTGTCCATCCGCCAAACTTTCCACATTTAACTTTGTAAATATCTTCTAGGGCAATGTTAGGGTGAATATGTAAAAAGTTAGTTAGGGTTAACGGCAAATGCGTAGCATGAGGGAAATTGATAATTAAGTTAATTAACTTACTCTTATTAAGTGTCGCTTGGCTGATATTTTTAAGGATCATTGTTTGAGTCTTTTCTTGTAACTCAATCCTGCATCCTAAAGGAAGGTGAGGAAAACCTTGCTTAACCTCTTTCGCTATTGCTTGGTTTGTTTTGCCTACTAATGCCCTAAACTTATGTGAAAAGTCATATTCTGGTCGCGAATTACCGACAAAATCTAAAATAGTGCAGCATTCTTTATCGTTGGTTAACCGTAATCCACGTCCAAGTTGTTGAAGGAAAATAGTTAAGCTTTCTGTAGGACGCAAAAACAGCAAGGTATCTAACTCTGGGATATCAACACCTTCATTGAATATATCGACTACAAAAAGCACGTTAATTTGTTTTGATTTAAGTCGCTGTTGCTGAATCTCACGGTCTTTACTGTTATCGCTCGTTAATAAGCCACAAGCAATATTATGTAGCGTAAATTTTTGTGCCATAAAGTTTGCATGCTCTTTACTAACACAGAACGCCAAAGCCCTCATTTGGGAAATATCGGTAACCACCTCATCAAGGCTTTGCAGAATACGTAACACACGCTGATCGTTGTAGGTATATAAGTGAGTTAACTCTGCAATATCATAACGCCCTTTAGACCATGAAATTTTTGTTAGATCTGTATCATCATCTATGGCGAAATACTGAAATGGGGAAAGGTGTCGTTGGTTAATCGCCTCTGGCAATCGAATTTCCGCAGCAATAACATTACAAAAGTCACATAAAATATCAGTACCATCGTGTCGCTCAGGGGTGGCAGTTAACCCTAATAAAATCTTCGGATTAAAATGCTCTAATACGCTTCGGTAGCTACTCGCAGAAATATGATGTACTTCATCAATAACTATATAATCAAAGTAATCTTCACTTAATGCCAATGTATCAATTTGATTATTTAAACTTTGAATTGAGGCGAAAAGGTGTTGATACTTACTTGGCTTATTATTACCAACCCATAGTTCACCAAATGCGCTATTTTTTAATACGCCACGGTACGCACCTTGCGCCTGCTTTAAGATCTCTTCTCTATGTGCAATAAATAAGAATTTTGCTTCAGGGTTCTCATTGTAAAAACGCGCAAAATCAAATGCCGAGATGATTGTTTTACCTGTACCTGTAGCTGCAACCACTAAGTTTCGATAGCGTTCATGCAGGTCTCGTTCAACTTGAAGCTTTTCAAGTATGGTTTGCTGGTGAGAATGAGGTTTGATATCAAAATAAAAACTAGGTGTTGAGTTATTAAAACTGCCTTTTGCTTCTTGCAGTGCGTTTGTTAATTTTTCTCTACTTTCAATTTCACCATCGAAGTATTCAAAGTCTGGTGATTCCCAATAGGTTTCAAAAGTACTAAGTGACTTTTCAATAATGTGTGGTATTTCTTGTGAGGTGATTTTAAGGTTCCATTCTAACCCGCTCGTTAGCGCAGAATGCGATAGGTTAGATGAACCGATATACCCGGTATGAAAACCAGTATTGCGCATAAATAAATAGGATTTTGCGTGCAGTCTTTCTCGATTTGTATTGTAGCTAAGTTTAACTTCGGTATTGGGTAATGATGCTAAAAACTCTACTGCTTTCGCATCAGTAGCGCCCATATATGAGGTGGTGATTATTTTTAATTCTTTGCCACTTCGGGTAAATGATTCTAGTTCATTCTTGAATATTCGAATGCCAGCCCATTTAATAAATGATACTAACCAATAGATTTTATCAGAAGACTGGATCTCTCTTTTTATCTCCGTTTCTAACGAAACGCCAACGTTACTACCGCAAAATAATTCACTCTGAGTTAGCCCTGTAATAGGCATTATAGATTCTACATATTTGGGCAAATCAGCAGCAATAGGGTTGGCCTTATCAAATAGCGCAGTAAGGATTTTTCCTTGGCTATCTATTAGGTTCTCACTGATTAGCTCTTCATCTCGAATGTGCTTGCTTAGCCATTGAACGATGGTATTGGCGAGATTTATTTGTTCGCTAATTCTGTTGTCACCACCTGGAACTGAATCCATAGCAATTTCAATAATGCGGGTTAAAAAACGGGATAACCATGTTGCAGCTTCGGCAGTTTCAAGTGAGCGTTCGCCAACATGAAAGGATTCACGATCTAAATTTTGTTCAACTAACTGCGTTATTAGCTGTTCGTAGATACCCGTTTGATTCATGAAAATCCTTTTAATACATCGTTATATAAGTCCAGGATATCTGAAAATGATTGAAACTGGAATGTCTACCTATGAAGCATTAGTACATTAAAAAGAACAAATAATGCACATCTCTATTATTGAACTTATTTTTTTTTAAACTTCATATTGCATAACCTTGATGCCGTATTTGTCAAAAATCTCAGTTAGCTTCTCTTCTTCGCTAAGAGCATTGATTCTATTTTGTTCTATCATCTTTAATGTACTGTTTACTTCAGTGCTAACTGAACTCCATAACACTCTTGAGCTTTCTTTTTCTGATTCTTCATCTTCTAAAATTTTTTTACAGTTTCCATGATTCAGGCCTTCTTCTACAACTGCGTAGGCTACTGCTCTATAGCCGTCTGTAATATTACTTTTTGTGTTAACATAAACAGGTTTTTTCATGTCCTTAATAATGAAAGTTATAACTCCAGGTCTAGAGGTGTCAGCGGTAATCCAATCTTCACCATAGCTACCAAGATACCCGATGATTTTATTTGCTAGTTCTCTTTTATTCATTTCCTGCTCCTTTTGGATTGATAATTTATCTTTCGATAATCGGATAGATTTATCGTAAGTTCAAAAAGTGAAGTATTGCTTGTTCTGGTGACTCTTTATGCTCACGGATGCGATAACGTACGCTCGATTCTTTTAGTTCTAACTCTTTACATGCTGTAGCTATACTACGATATTTTATACCGTTAATAGTAACTTCTCGAATGTAGCGGGGCTGACTGATTGCTTCCTTCAGAGTTAAACCTTGGTCCATTCGTTTTTTCACAGTATCTTGAGATAGTTTATAAAATTTACAAACAGCACTAATGCTTTTAAATTTCCGCCCATCAATGAAAATTTTCTTCTCAATTTTTTGCAAGATAGCTTTTTGCCAAGAGAGTTTATGTATACGTTTGTACTGCTGAGTGCTCTCATAACTCAAATCAAGCGCTATACATGCCTCCCTAGCAGTAGGATAAAATTTTCGATTGATTGTTACTGCGGTTTTGTGGTGTCCTGGCTCACCTCCGTTCGTCAAATTATAGCCATTAGGAAAGCGAGTTTTTTTCGTTCTAATCAGGTACTCTTCTTTATCTAGCATCGCCTTTAGAGACTTAAAAGACCCAAGTATTTCAAAGTCGAAATTTTCCACTCCATGTTTTCTCATGGCTTGATAAAGAGGCTTTTTGGAATGTTTTAG
>Ga0209826_1000520_pt1 | contig 27414 bp, 23 predicted proteins | sample GOMGulsemesocosm_5_FD_184637 | JGI IMG/M metagenome (GOLD analysis project Ga0209826, IMG submission 184637) | Methane-oxidizing microbial communities from mesocosms in the Gulf of Mexico - GOM15C Gulf of Mexico (SPAdes) (version 2) | ecosystem: Environmental > Aquatic > Marine > Cold seeps... | reverse complement strand
CATTAGAAGGAACCGCTACATTGAGGGGAGCGGCTTGAGCAGGTATCCAAAGTAAACTTAAAGCGAGCGAGGTAAGTATCGATAAAAGAAATTTCTTCATTCTTGTCCTCCAGTGCTTGAGGGGGAGACCCCCAGTTCATTTTTGTGCCGGCCCATTACTGCTGGATAGTAGAACAGGTGGCGATCAATATCTGAATAGAGTTGAAGAGATTTGATACAATAATATTACGAATTAGTAAATTAATAATTTAAATTAGTTAAAATATTAGATAATAATAATATATATAATTGTTTTTGTTGCTGATACATAAAAATCAGAGTTGTTCTGAAGGATGTTTTTTCAAAAATTTATAGTTAACAACAGTAAACCAACCTTAATCCATGGCAGAATCAGTTTTGAGGTGAGGTCGCTATATTATCTTTGGGTTGGATGTTGAGGTAAATCGTTCTGGAATAAGGCAATAGTTTATTGGCTTTGCTTTATTCCAGAACAAGAAACTCAGAGAATTAACTGCGCTCGGATCCTAGAACTTCGGCTAGGGAAGATCGCGCCAATTGCCCTTGCAAATCGCCTTCTTTGCCGACAACTGGAAGTGGGTAATCAGCACCGAGAGTTTCCGGGATGATTTCTTCGAGAACAGAATCTGGTGAAATCGAAGCTACTTCTTCCATAAACTCTTGGGCAATTTCCCCCGACGAGTTGTCTTTCGCTTCAAGTTCTAACGTTTCTTGAAGAATAATGCCTTGGTACCCTTCATCGTTGACCACATATCCGTAATCCTTAGAGGACTTCTTCATTTGTATCAGAGCTTCGCCAATAGTTGTTGCGGTAATGCGACCAACAGGTGGCTTCATAACGTTTTCAACAGTCAATGCTCGGGCACGGTTTACATCTTTAACAAAGGCTTCAACATAGTCCGTGGCTGGGTGCAACAGAATTTCTTCTGGTGCGCCTTCTTGGATGAGTTCCCCATCTTTTAAAATAGCAATGCGATCCCCTAAACGAAGTGCTTCGTCGAGGTCATGGGTAATAAAGACAATAGTTTTTTGTAGTGTTTCCTGCAGCTCTATCAATTGATCCTGCATTTCACTACGGATGAGAGGGTCAAGAGCCGAGAATGCCTCATCCATGAGGAGGATTTCAGCGTCAGTACACAAGGCCCGCGCAAGGCCTACACGCTGCTGTTGCCCGCCAGAGAGCTGGGAAGGGTACTGTTTTTCATAACCCTGAAGGCCCACTGTTTTAAGCCATTCCATTGCTTTGGCTTCTCTGTCCTTTTTTGGGACATTTTGAACGGTTAGGCCATAGGCAACATTTTCAAGAACAGTACGATGAGGCATTAAGCCGAAACGTTGAAAAACCATGGACATTTTGTGCTTGCGAAAGTCTTCCAGTTCCTTCTGCGACAATTGCATAACATCAACGCCGCCAACAATAATACGCCCTTCTGTTGGGTCGATTAATCGGTTTAAATGGCGAATGAGAGTTGATTTTCCAGAGCCAGACAATCCCATGACAACGTAAATTTTACCAGTTTCAATATTGAGACTAATATCTTTCAATCCTACTGTATGGGCCGTTTCAGCTAGAATGTCGTCTTTTGGTTTTCCGGCTTTGACAAGAGGCATAACTTTATCAGGGTTATTGCCAAATACTTTGTACAGGCCTTCAATACGGATAAGTGGATCAGCCATTAATGGGAACCTTCCAAATGTTTTTGCGTTCGTTTCGCATAGGCTTGCGAAACCCGGTCAAAAATGATGGCCAGCGCAACAATGGCAAGACCGTTAAATAATCCTAGAGTAAAATATTGGTTTGTAATGGATTTGAGCACTGGTTGGCCCAAGCCTTTCACACCAATCATGGAGGCTACAACAACCATGGCAAGCGCCATCATAATCGTTTGGTTGATGCCTGCCATAATAGTTGGCATCGCCAAAGGCAATTGTACATCCCACAAGCGTTGAGATTTGTTGGCACCATAGGCGGTTGCCGCTTCCAACACTTCTTTGTCAACTAACCGGATACCAAGGTTGGTTAGGCGAATGACAGGAGGAACTGCATAGATAACCACTGCAATGACGCCAGGAATTTTACCAATTCCTAAGAGCATGACCACAGGGATCAGATACACAAATGCGGGCATGGTTTGCATGATGTCCAAAATGGGGTTGATTATAGATTGCATTCGGTCAGACCGCGCCATAACGATACCCGTTGGAATTCCGATGGCAATGGATACCAGTGTACAAACTGTAATGATGCTTAATGTGCGCATCGTATTGTCCCACATGCCAAAATATCCAATGAGACAGAAAGCAATAACAACACCGACAGAAAGTTTGTTTGATCGTGCCGCCCAATGAACGATGGCTGTTACTACAATAATAACCAGCCACCAAGGGGTTTGGAGAAGAAGTTTTTCGAACCACACAAGAAAGTAAAGGAGTGGGTCGAAGATAGATTCAATGGCATCGCCATAAGTACGTGAAAACTCACGATAGGCGCCATCTAAGCCCTTTTTGATGGCAGTGAGATCGGCTCGCTCCATTTCAGGGAATTGTGTTAGCCAGGATTCTTTGGCCATACTTCTACTCCGGTCGTCTTATTGAAAATATTCAAAGAAAAAGGCTCCCACTCTTTCAAGTGGAAGCCTAATTTTTTTCTTATAGATCAGCGAGAGCTTGTTTAACTTTCGCGGCTATCTCAGGGGATACCCATGTCGCCCACGTGGTTTCGTAGTTCTTCAAGAACTCTTCCATGACAACATCGCCTTCCGCCTGGTTTTCTTCCATCCAAGCAAGCAATACATTCATTTGGTCATTTTTAAAGGAACGCTTAGACAGATAGTCAAAAGCGGCTGGTGATTTAGCTGCAAATGCTTCTGTCGTAATTGTATGAACAGGGGATGGTGGATACATTGACGGTTGTGGGTTTTCGCATTCAGCCTGTGTCAGGCACTTAGTGAAATGGTCAAACTTAATACCTGAACCGAAGTCAACTTTTACCATCTTGTATTTACCAAGAACGGCAGTTGGGGCCCAATAATACCCAAACCAACCTTCACCGCGCTCATATGCTTTGGCAATCGAGCCAGATAGGCCGGCGCTGGAGCCCGGGTCAACAATTTCAAAACCAGCATCAGCTAATTTTAGTGCTTTGAATAAGTGGCCGGAGCTAACTTCACAGTTCCAACCGGCGGGGCAAGTAACGAAGCCAGATTTTGTATCATCTTCTGGATGCTTGAAGAGTTTTGCATTTGCCATAATACCTGCAATTGTTGCAAGGCTTGGGTCTTTTTTGACCATATATTCTGGAACCCAGAAGCCTTCTTCTCCACCATCAGCAAGGGAATTGCCAGCAATACGCAAACGCTTGTCTTTAACCGCTTGCTCAATAGCGTCTCTTCCAGAGTTACTCCAAAGTTCAGGTGCTATGTCTGGCTCGCCTTTTTCCATCATTGATGCCGTTGTTGGCATCGTATCACCTGGAATGAGTTCGGCTTCACAGCCATAGCCGTGTTGAAGAATGAATTGGTCCACATGAGCAATAACCGTTGCAGAACTCCAATTCATGTCAGCAATTGTGATTTTGCCGCAAGCTTCGCCTGCTTGGGCAGTGGCCATCATTCCAAACATGACCAATGCAGCACCAACTAATCGTTTCATTTTCGTCTCCCAAATTTTGGACTTTGTTTTACAGGCTCATATCTGAGAAGAAATAGATCTTAAAAGACCAAGCCTTTGTTGTGGATTTATAGTTAAAGGATAATTTTTCAGGTAAAAAAGTCAAATATATTATTCTTTTATTTGTTCGCGCATAAAATATTCGAAAAACAAAACATATGTCGTTAGTCGATATTAGTATGTCGATCAGATTATAGAAATATTTCCTATTTTATACTTATTACTTTGCCAAATAGTATTTTCAAACAATAGAAATATAAATACCAGCAGGACATTTATTATTTTACGATACGATTCTTTTGTTTGTATTGAAGTTTAAGTGATTTAAAGCAAAGCCTCCCAAGCTGTAAGTACAACTAGGGAGGTTAAGTTTGTTAATTATACACTAGAGCTAGTAAATAATATTAAAGTAGCAAAACTTGCTTGGCGAGAATGGTTCTCTGAACTTCGCTTGATCCAGCATAAATGGTGGAAGCCCGTCCATTTAAATATTTGGCTGTTGCGGTTTTTGCATGATCTGGGCCTGGGAATGTTGTGTTGTTTCCCGGGATTCGTGTTTCAGGAAGGAAAGGAATTGCGTGATGTCCTACGGCTTCCATGCGCAATTCTGTGATTTCTTGGCCGATTTCAGACCCCATCAGCTTATACATAGAAGATTTCGCTCCGGGGTTTTGCCCTGTACTGAGAGCAGACATTTGTCTTTTTTCTGTATATTCCGCTGCCATCACTTTGATTTCAAGTTCTCGCAGGCGTTTCTCAAAATCCGGGGTATCAATAAGGCGCTCACCCATTCCTGAGCATTCAAGGCTTGCTATCTCCTGAACATTTTGAAGCCCAGCTTTTAATGTTGGTGTATACGCAATTGCCCCTCTTTCAAACTCAAGAAGGTATTTTGCAACTGTCCAGCCTTCATTTTCAGGCCCAATACGATTGGTTTTGGGAATACGTACATCGTCAAAAAACACCTGGTTTAGCTCATGGTCACCAGAGATCATGATAATCGGCTGTATAGTAACGCCGGGGGTGTCTATATCGATGAGGACAAAAGAGATGCCTTCTTGTTTCTTGCCTTCACTCGATGTTCTGACCAGACAAAAACAGCGGTTTGCATAATGAGCACCAGTAGTCCAAATTTTGGTTCCATTAATGATATAATCATCCCCGTCGCTGGTGGCTTTCGTTTGAAGCGAGGCTAAGTCAGAGCCGGCACCGGGTTCAGAGTATCCCTGACACCAGGAATCTTCATGCATTCGGATTTTAGGTAGGTAAAAATCTTTTTGTTCTTCAGTTCCAAATTTGTCAATAATCGGACCGATCATTCGATAGCCCATTGAATTGACGAGGGGCGCGCCTGCCAGTGCACATTCTGATTCAAAGATATACCGTTTGACCACATCCCAGCCCGGACCTCCCATGGTTTTAGGCCAAGTATAGGCAAGCCACCCTTTTCTTCCTAAAATTCTGGCCCATTCACCAGCGGTGTCGGGGTCTGTTCTGACAGATGCCTGAATAGACGCATTCTTCCTAAGGTCAGGTGTTAGATCGATTTTTAAGAAATCTTGAACTTCTTTTTGAAAGGCTTCATCTTCTGTGCTGAGTTTTAGCTGCATTTTTTGCCCTTTTTGTTTGTTTTTATTTGGCTGAAACAACGGTACCATGTTTTTAAACGCATGTCGTGGGTCTGGCTCTTTATAAGCCCGAAAAGCTCTGCCGAGATGCTGAAAGCTGTAGTAGATTCAAGCTGTGCCTATCGAGCTGTACACGCTTTGAAGTTTCAAAATGAAGCCGCTATTCGCTCATTCATCATTTCGGTCGACCCGTCGGTGAAGGCCGCGATTTTGGCGCAGGCCATGTGATGCCCAAGCAGGGTTTCAGATTTAAGGCCATTGGCACCCATGGCTTGGATGCAGGCGGTGAGGGCAGGGATAGTGATTTCTCCTGCTACTTTTTTGGCGATGGCGGCACTTAAAACAGCATCTTCCCCATTTGTAATCTGCTTTCCGGCTTTGGTTGTCAGAAGGGTCAGGCTCTCAAGTTGAGCTGCGACATCAACCAAGGACCATTTTAATCCTTGATGATCCATAAGTGGTTTTCCAAAACTTTGCCTCTCTTTTCCATAAACGATGGCTTTGCTTAATGCATCGCTAACCATGCCAATACACATCGCGGCCACATATGTTCTGGCTCCATTGATGCTTTCCATCGCAATTTTGAAGGCGTCCCCTGGCTGTGCGAGAAGATCATCATTGGGAGCAAAATAGTCCTTTAAGTGAAATTCACCAGCGCCGATGGAATGTCCGCCCATAAGAGAATATATGTCCCCTCGTTTGAAGCCCGGGGCTTTCGCATCAATAAGGAAGGATGCGATACCACGCCAACCTTTAGATGGATCTGTTTGAGCATAAAGCATGATTGTGTCCGCATGAGATGCGTTAGTAATCCACGCTTTGTCGCCATTTATGATCCATCCGTCTTTTACGGAACGTGCTGTTGTTGATATAGCCGCAAAATCACTTCCAGCATGGGATTCGGTAAGAGCTGTGCAGCCAACACGTTCTCCTGAGCGTAACTGGGGTGCCAAATCAAAGCGATGTCTCGCTGTATTACTCCGAGAGAGGCGAGAGGCAATGTTCTGGCTGTTAATAAGCGCAAATGTCGCTGCCATTGAATAACGCGACAAGTCACGGGCCAAGCAAAGTTTATCCATAAAGTTCGCCCCCAAACCACCAAACTGTTGAGGAGTTTCAAGGCCTAAAAGATCGTATTCTGCAGCAGAGCTGAAAATAGATCTCGGAGCCTTTCTTTCTTGTTCCCAAACAATTACATTTGGTTCTATGACAGATTTGCCAAAATTTTGTACAAGCGCAGGTAGCGATGGATGTGAATATTGCATAAGGCACCTTTTTTGTACTCAGAGTAGTGATCTTATTATGGCTTGCAAGATGTGAATAACAAAGGATTTGGCGATAAGTCTCTTAGTGAGGGACTTTGCCGCCCAATGCTGCCGTAATATCTGCCGCAATTATTTTGACGGAGGCGCCTAGCTGATACAAACGTTCGGGAGGGATGCGGGCGGCTGGGCCGGAGACGGATACTGCTGCAATTGCTTCTGAATATTCATCATAGATGACGCTGGCGACACATCGAAGTCCCACCGCATGCTCTTCGTCATCCAAGGCAAACCCTTGGATTTTACAAGCACTAAGTTCTGTTTTTAAGGCGCCGACATTACAAATGGTCTTGTCTGTTAATCTAGGTAACCCCTTTAGGGCTGCTAGTCTGTCTATGTCTGGCTCCCCCATCCCCATCATGATAGCTTTGCCAACACCAGAACAATGCAAGGGGACGCGATTTCCAGGTTTTGCATAAACACGCATCATTTCTCGGCTTTCCACTTGCGCCATATAGATGACATCATCGCCTTCAGAGATTGCCAGATTTACAGTCTCCCCGCTCTCTTCCATCATCCTGCGCATAAAAGGGCGGGCTACTGTCACTAAATCACGAGAGGACAAAAAGCCATTTCCCGTTACAAATGCCTGCATACCAATTTGCCAACGGCTGTTGTCCCGATCATATTGGACATACCGTTCTTCCTGCAATGTGGTGAGGAGGCGGTGGGTTGTTGAAGGCGCAAGTCCCAGCTCTCGAGATATGCCGGTCAGGTTCAGCCCCGGTGCATTCTCTGCAATCAGGTTGAGTACGGACAGGGCGCGGGCGAGGGACTGAACTTGTCCTGTTCGGGATTTGTTTGATTTGTCAGGTTGAGCCATGAAGAAAATTACAATTTCCATATTGTGAAAACGTTTCCAAACAGTATTCCCTCTTGGATCGGGAGCTGTCAATATGCATCCAACAGATTCTGGCGAAGGGAATAATGAGGCTCTTGTCAGGAAAAAGGATTGAAAGGTAAGATATATGTCAGGTCATGTTCAAAAAGGTAGTCTGCAAGTCGCGTCTTCACTTGTGTCATTAGTGGAAGAAAAAATTGCAGATGGTCTCTCTATTTCAGCGGATCAAATATGGGCAACACTTGATGTCGTCGTGAATGAATATGCGCCAAGAAATAGAGCGTTATTGGAAAAGCGTGACGTTATTCAACAAAAAATTGATACTTGGCATAAAACACATAAAGGGCAAGTGCTTGATGCCGCGGCCTACAAGTCATTCCTGATAGAGATTGGTTATCTTGTCGAAGATCGCGGTGATCTAAAAGTGACAACTGCTAATGTGGATCCAGAGATTTCATCCATTGCTGGTCCGCAGCTCGTCGTCCCCGTCATGAATGCACGATATGCCCTCAATGCGGCCAATGCACGATGGGGTAGCCTTTATGATGCTCTTTATGGAACCGATGTTATTGATGAGGAAGAGGGGGCGACGAAAAGCGGAGGTTACAATCCTTTGCGCGGTGCAAAAGTGATCGCTTATGCCTCAGGGTTCTTGGACAAAGCAGCCCCCCTTGCCACGGGCAGTCACGGGGATGTTGCCGAATATGCAGTTGAAGGACCGGAGCTTCAAATCCGTTTGCTAGATGGTACTGTGACTGCACTTGCAAACAAAGACCAATTCGTTGGGTATAAAAAGAGCAGCATCCTTACTTCTGTCTTGCTTGTGAATAACGGGCTCCATTTGGATATCCAAATTGATAAAAACCATCCTGTTGGCAAAGACCATCCGGCTGGGGTTAAAGATGTTTTAATGGATGCGGCTTTGTCTACCATCCAAGATTGCGAAGATTCGGTTGCGGCTGTGGATGCGGACGATAAAGTTGTGGTTTATCAAAACTGGCTCGGCTTGATGAAGGGCGATTTAGTTGATGAATTTAGCAAAAGCGGTAAAATAGTTACCCGTCGTTTGAGTGCGGATCGTGTTTATACATCAAAAGATGGAGGTGATCTCGTTCTTCACGGACGTAGTTTGTTGCTTGTCCGAAATGTTGGACATCTTATGACAACAAGTGCTGTTCTCGACAGCGAAGGTCGGGAAATTCCTGAAGGCATTCTAGATGGCGTTATGACTTCTGCTTGTGCGATGCATGACCTGCAAGGCGGTGGGGAGTTTAGAAATAGCCGCGCTGGAAGTGTGTATATCGTAAAGCCGAAAATGCATGGGCCTGAGGAAGTTGCCTTCACCAATGACCTTTTTGGCGCTATTGAAGTGGGATTGGGGCTTGCCCGCAACACCTTGAAAGTGGGTGTTATGGATGAAGAACGCCGGACTACTGTTAATTTGAAAGAATGCATTCGCGCTGTATCTGAGCGTCTTTTCTTCATTAATACCGGGTTTCTTGATCGGACCGGGGATGAAATTCATACAAGCATGGAAGCCGGTCCTTTTATGAGAAAGGATGATGCAAAGGGGGAGCCTTGGATCGCTGCTTATGAAAACTGGAATGTTGATGTTGGCCTTGAAGCCGGCCTTCCAGGACACGCCCAAATTGGCAAGGGTATGTGGGCTAAACCAGATGAAATGAAGGAAATGATGGATGCCAAGATAGGTCATCCACAAGCGGGGGCTAATTGCGCTTGGGTGCCGTCCCCAACAGCGGCAACCCTTCATGCAATGCACTATCATGAGATCTCTGTGTTCGATCGGCAGAAGGAACTGGCTTCAAGAACTAAAGCTGATTTAGGCGAGATTTTGACGCCTCCCTTATTGGCGGGGCAAAATCTGTCTCCTGAGGAAATCAGAGCCGAGCTTGAGAATAATGCACAAGGAATTTTGGGATACGTCGTGCGATGGATTGATCAAGGCGTCGGATGTTCCAAGGTACCGGACATTCATGATGTTGGGTTAATGGAAGATCGGGCGACGTTACGAATTTCAAGCCAACACATGGCCAACTGGTTGCATCACGGTGTTTGTAGTGAAGAAGACGTGATGGAGGTAATGAAACACATGGCAGGCGTCGTAGACGCGCAAAATGAAAGTGATTCGTTATATTCTCCTATGGCGAGTAATTTTGAAGCGTCTATCGCCTTTAATGCAGCATGCGATTTGATCTTTAAAGGAAAGGTTCAACCTAGCGGTTACACGGAGCCGATTTTGCATGCACGTCGGGCAGAAGCTAAAGCTGAATAGGGTTTCTCTAATGGACTTCTTGCTGAGGATGCTGCAGAAGGTACCCTATGTCATCTTCGTTGTTTTTTGATTTTACTAACTTGATAAAAGACAATATTCCTGCTTATAACAGTAGAAAATTGACACGTTGAAACTAAATGGTTGTAGAGAAGCACCATTGGTTGGGAATTCCGAGGAGCATTTACGTTGAGTGCAAAAAAACCATCAGAGCAAGGGCATGCCAATATGGAGTTGGGAGCCTTACAGGATAATGTAGGCTACCATATGCGGAAGGCAGTTCTGGCTTCGCAGAGCTCTTTCCTTCGGGCAACGGGCGTGAAATTGATGACAGGCCAGTATTCGGTCATGGAGATCATTGCTCAAAATCCAGGGCGAACGCAATCTGCTATTGCCTGGGCAGCAGGCCTGGACCGATCGTCACTTGTCCCAATCCTCAATCAATTTGAAAAAAATGGTTTGATAAACAGGGAAGAAGTGAAGTCTGATAAGCGGGCTTATGCTGTATCTCTTACTGAACAAGGTAAGCAAGAACTGGAATCCTTAAGAGGGCAGATCGAACAGATGGAAAAAAAATTCATCTCTGGTCTGGGCACAAAAAACCACCAACAGCTTATTGGTTTACTCAATAAGTTCATGGATATTCTTTAAAGGTTCATCCTTTTAATCGGCTTTCGTTGGCACGAAATGTTGATCGTACCCATTCAACCCCTGCTCTTACGCGGGGTGTTTTATAGGCGTCAGAATGCATGACCAGCCAAACCTCTCTGGTGATAATTGGGTGTCGGCCTGATAATCGCTTTAACGTTGGTTGATTGTCTCCCAAAAAACAGGGAAGTATACCGATTGCCATACCGCCGCTTATGACAATGGATAACGTTGATGCAGAATAGCTTTTAACGGAGGTTCTGACGTCTGGGTAGCTCGCGTCTAGCCATTGCATTTCAGGAAGTTGTGAAAGTTGCTCATCATAAATTGCCCACGGTAACTTATCTAAACCGATAGTTTTTGCTTGCTCTTCCATCTTTTCAGTTCCGTAAATTGCAAATCCCATGTTGCCCAGTTTGGATACTACTATGGATCCGCTTTCTGGTCGGGCTAAGCGAATTGCAATATCTGCTTCAAATTTTGTGATTTCCAAATTGCTGCTTGCTCCGTGCAAGTTTACTTGGAGCCTTGGATGTACATTCAACAGAGACGGGAGGGCTGGCAAGAGGATCTCGTTAATTACGCTGTCCACAGCTGTCATTTTTAGGGGGCCCTGAATATGCCGTGTGGTGGAAATTTGTTTTTCCAGTTTCAGGAATGCTTCTTCTGCTTTTTCTGCATGCAGAAGTGCCTTCAGCCCTTCTTGGGTGAGGATGAGGGAGCCATCCAGCCTTTGAAATAATGGGGTGCTCAATTCGGATTCCAGGCTTTGCAATCGACGAGAAACCGTTGTCTGGTTTACATTGAGAGCTTTGCTTGCGGCGGAAAGCGTTCCTTCGCGGTGAACCGCGATCAAGTATTTCAAGTCATTCCAATTCATGGACTGCAATTTTGCATATTCAGAATGCAATTTGTAGACTTTATTTCGAAATTTGCAGAGGTATTTTAGGTGAGTTCATTATTTTTTCAGGAAAAGTAAAATGGTATTACCTAAAACACTGCTGGCCATGTCCGGCGCAGACCTAACCCCTTCCTCTCTCTCATCTTCAGTTGTCGTTGTTATTGATGTTCAACAAGAATATGTCGATGGCGCTTTGGTCTTAAGCGGCGTTGACGATGCATTAGTTGAGGTTGCAAAACTGTTAGAAAAGGCAAGAAAAAGCGGTACGCCTGTAATTCACATTGCTCATAAAGGCCAAAAAGGCGGTGTATTTGACACAGAGGAAGGCGGAAAAGGCGCATTTGCTGCTTTGGCCGCTCCGCAAAAAGGAGAGGTTGTTGTCGAAAAGGGCCTTCCGAACGCATTTGCCGGGACAAATCTTTTGGAGAAAATCGAAGGTATTGGAAGAAAAGAGCTCATAATCTGCGGATTTATGACCCATATGTGCGTGAATTCAACGGCAAGGGCGGCCTTAGATCTTGGATACAGAACGACAATTGTGAGCCAAGCATGTGCCACACGGGATTTACCAAATCTCAATGGCGGCGTTATTTCTGCAGCTCAATTGCATGAGGCAAGCTTGATTGGTTTATCTGATCGCTATTCCATTGTGGTCTCTTCAAGTGATGACATTCCTCAATAAGGTACTTCGTAATTTGTTGTTAGGAATTTAAGCGAATTGAAAATCTTTGTTTATTTGATTCGCTTAAATTAATGAAATTTTTCGAATATATATTAATAGTTGAATGAAATTGTATCAAAATTCCATATGGGTGTGAAATTTTTGAAATCAATATATAGTAGGTCTAAGTGATGCGTAGAATAAATAGATACCAATACTATCGTTAAAAGTGTTTTAATGAATTTATTAACAATTATTACGCTTGTTATTTAATTTCTTTATGCGTTAGTTTTTTTTTAGTTAAACAACAAATGAGTGTTTTATTGGGAAGGAATCAAGTGATGTTGATGTTTGGTAATTTAGGTGGGGCGCTGTCAGTTAAAACCTGTTATGCAAAATTTCTAAACTCGTCTGCAGTTTTTTTTATTGGTAAGCATAATTGCAGTCGGGTTTCTGATTAGTGAAAAAGAGACACCTGTTCTTTATGCGAAAGTTGCAAGTGCGGCATACGCAGAAAATTGATGGCTTGCAGGCTGTGAGTTCGACAAAAATATAGAAAGGGCAATTATTCAAGAGAGTATCAGCATAATCACTATTCTTTAAGGAATTCCGGTTAAAAATGGGCTTCTAGGGTTTTGGGATGTTCCAGCCTCTATAATGAGTATGTGTATGTATGGCTAAAGATGCCAATCAACTAAAAATTTATAGAGCCAAAGCAATTGGCACAAATGTCAATGCTGTGAGTTTACTTGCAACAGATTATCTTAACCACTTTAATGAAGCTCTTATGCTTGCTGAACTTGTTCTGGATATGCCGGACATGCTTGATGATTTTACAAACTGGTCTCCTCGCCATTACAAAGACCATTTTCGCCAGAGCGGCATTGCTGATAAAGAATTGGCTATTGAAGCATACGATATTTCTCCTCAGGAATATCGTGTTCCTTTTGATAGTACCGTTACAAAACTTAACAAACAAATGCAGTTTTTACAAAAAAAGCTGACAAGTGACCAACCACTTGTGCCGACAGAAAAAAACTCCCATTTTGTTACAGCAAAATGTACCCTGATTAGGGGGTTGATTGATTCTGCAGGTGCGATAATTAACGGAAACATTTCGGCGGTCCGCAGTCCAGAAGTCGCAAGTGATACACAAAGTGATACGTCTGCGAAGATAGAGAAAGAGGCCTCGGATGTTATTGAAGTGTCGGATGGGGAGCTTTTAGATCAATCTGACATTGATGCATTGTTTGATTAATGTGGAACTGTAAAGGCGAAAATAAAATTATATTACGAGACAATAATTTTAATGGCGTGCGGCGTTGTTTTACAGCAACTTGCTGGCAAGTTGTGTTCTTTTCGGTGTTATTTGTTTTTTGTATTGTCGCCTTGGCGACTGAAGGTGAAGCTCGGACTAGTAAGCAGTGCCTTGCTTCTCAAATATCGCCCAAAATTCATTTTAATGTTGAAGGCGTGAAAACAACAATCAACAGAAGTAAGACATCAGAGCAAATTACAAATTTTGCAAAAAGCATTGAGGCCTTTAAACCTTCAACAAAAGGGCGATTGCTCGGGCTGGCTTATACCCAAATTCACACTAATTTAGGCGTGGAAATACAAGGGTTTGCTGTCAATAATACCCAAAATTGCATTCGATTGGCGACTGTTAGATTTGAATTTGGTAATAAGCAGGCAGAGATCTTTGTTGCGCGGAAATACCGCCCTGGAACATGTGCTTATAAGGCGATATTGGCGCATGAGAAAAAGCATATGGAAATTAACGAAACGCTACAAAAGGAATATGCAAAAAAAATTAAAAAGGAACTGCAAAAAAGCGCAAACAGGATTAGGCCCTATCATACAAAAAAAGCAAATGAAGCGGCTAAGTCCATGGCAAACCGCCTTGTTCACGAAATGACACCTTTCATAAAAGAGTTCAGAGAGGCCAAAAGAAAAGCCAATTACAAAATCGATACGCCGCGCAGTTATAAGCGGGTGAGAAGTACTTGTGGGAAGTGGTAGTTATTTTCTGCAGGTTTCCTATTTATTAATTAATGCTTGTTCTAATGCAATTTCGACTCATGTTCTGATTGGCAGAATACTCTGTAGTAGAGGTATGTAATGATCATTGGTAAAGATATTCATGATATGCTTGGCGAGCTAGAGCGGCTTGCTGAAGAAAAAAATAAAATTACTAGGGCTGACTATCAGGAAAACAGGAATTTTCGTCGAAGTCGTGTTGTTTGGGAAGCCAAACTGAAGGCCTACTTTAACGACATAACCTTAAAAGGTGAAGTCCGGGAGGTCCCAGGCGTAGTTCGGGATATTTCGGCGAACGGTGCTAAAGTTCAACTGGATGAGACATTTCCAGAGCATACAAATTTAGAACTTCATATTCCAAAGTTAGGTATATTTCCCTGTCAAATTGTGTGGGAAAATGGACGCCGCGTTGGAATTCAGTTTAGCGAAAGCCCGGAACAAGTGTTCGCCCAGTTGACTAAAGTTCTTCCTAACGCATAATTTTGATCCAGTATGTTTGATCATCGATATCAGTTAGCGTCTGTCCTGCTTCTCGACCCGCAATCTTCCATGCGGCATAGTACGCGGACCGCTTTGCTTAACATTGGTTTCGGTGAAGTAGAAGCTGTCAGCGACCATGAAACCTTTCTGAAAAAAGCCAAAAGCGGCAACTTTGATTTGGTCATAGGAGACGCTCGCTCAGGTGGCGGGGATACCTGTAAATTGGTTCGTCAAATTCGCCATAACGAACTGGGCAGAAATCCATTTGTTAATGTGATTGTTACGTTATGGGACGCATCCCCCGATCACGTGCAATCTATTATCGATTCCGGGGCCGATGATTTGATTTCACGCCCTATGTCGGCCAAGCAGATAAGTGAGCGGATAGGCGGTTTAGTTCGGTCCCGAAAACCTTTTATTGTGACCGGTAGCTATATTGGGCCCGAAAGACGGACAATAGTGCGAGGTCTAACTGTTGGGTCGCATATGGTTGTTCCTAATTCTTTGCAAGCGAAGGTGGAGAATAGGCCGGATCTTGATGCGACACCTGAAAATATCAGTGCGGCATTAGGGGCAGTTAATAGCCGTAAAATATCCATTTATACCGAACAATTTTTGAGATTTTCTTCTCAAATCCTAATCTTATCCAATGAGAAAGAGCAGCTTGAACAACGACGCGTACTCATTTTGGAAATGAAGCAGATGAATAAGGATCTGGAAAAGAGAATAAGCGGAACTGAATTCTCTCATGTCGGGGCTCTTTGTGGGGCGTTGGATGATTTGCTTAATCGAATTTTGCGGTCAGGCGATATGCTGCAGGAACAAGAAAAAGAACTTTTGATGCAAATCCCTTTTGCTATCCATAAAGGGTGTCAGGAATTAAGAGATTCCGCCGGTTTAGCTTTTGATATTCGTGACCTGTCTGCGGAAATCAAGAAGGTGGGAACTTCTGGTTCCTGATGTTTTGCTAAAATTAGTAAAATAGTGGCTTCCTTTAGTTCTTTTTTTTTCCTATATGAATAGTATAAGGAAAAACTGAGTACTTATTGTACTAATCTGCAAAAAGGATAGTAAAAAAGGATGTCATTCTCTAAGTATCGAACCATATTTTCCTTATTTATTAGCTCCAGGCAGTTGTTTGTAAAGTGTCTATTTGTCGCTTTCTTTGCGATTATTTCTGTTGCAGTTGCGCAGAATGTTACCTTTTTCAGGATTGGCACAGGATCGACCTCAGGTACCTATTTTCCAATTGGGGCGCTAATTGGAGCTGCAATTACAAGCCCACCAGGGAGTCGTGACTGTGAAGACGGTGGCTCTTGCGGCGTACCTGGACTTATTGCCGCAGCACAAACAACGCGTGGGTCAATTGAAAATATAAAAGGTGTATTAAACGGAACTTTGGAAACGGGTCTGGCACAGTCAGATGTTGTATATGCAGCTTTTCATGGTCAAGGGGCGTTTGAGGGTAATGAGGAAGGGGAGGCCTATTTGCGGGTCATTGCCAACCTCTATCCTGAAAATTTTCATCTGGTTGTTCGAAATGGCGCTGAAATTGAGACTTTTGAGCAATTGAAAGGGAAGCGTGTATCGATTGATTTACCTGGGTCAGGTACTCATGCGAACGCAAGAACAATTTTAAAGGCCTTTGGCATTGGTGAAAATGATTATGTAGCTATTAAGGCTAATCCTGATAAGTCAGTTAATTTGCTCAAAAAGGGTGAGTTGGACGCTTTCTTTTTCATTGCAGGTTATCCTGCATCTGCAGTTGTTGAACTCGCCAATGCTGGGTTAATAAGTCTTTTGCCGATTTCAGGGACCGAGGCTGGTAAGATAATTCATGAACATCGGTTCTTTAGCTTGAGCAGGATCCCTGCAGATACTTATAAGGGGATTGGGGAAGTTCCCACATTGGCGGTTAGTACCCAATGGGTCGTTAACGCCAAAACGAATGCAGACCTCGTCTACGGTATCACGCGCGCGCTGTGGCACCCTAAAAACCGGAAGATGCTAGATAGTGGCCATGCAAAAGGAAAGTTGATCCGACTGGAAACAGCCTTGAAAGGTATTGCGACACCTCTACATCCTGGTGCTGAAAAATTTTATTTGGAAACTCCATAAGGTTGCTCTTAAAAAAAGTTGTTTGCCTGCTAGCCCTTTGATACTGTCAGGCAAAATAAAAGGAGCCCATTGTGATCCCCTACATATGCAAAGAACGCGACGCGCAATCACTTGCTATTGATATCATTGCACCTGAAGCTTTTGACAGTTGGTTGGATAGTCAATCAGATTTGGTGAAAAACTGGATCTCTGCGCAAGATTTTGACGCACGGGATGGTAAGCACATTTCCCTTCCTGATGCTCAGGGATGTATAGCAAGTATTTTGCTGATCAAAAATATGGAAAGTTGGGATTTGTGGGCGTTGGCATCGCTTCCTGCAGCCCTTCCCGCAGGACAATATTTCCTGAAAAATGACTTGTCTGTTAAGCAGGCAACTGATGCAGCAATAGGCTGGTCATTGGCAACTTATGTGTTCGACCGATATAAGAAAAACGAAAAGAAATTTGCCACTTTAGCCCTCCCAGAAAATGCCGACGCACCACAAGTGGAACGGACTGTCTATGCCATAGGTCTTGTGCGTGATTTAATCAATTTACCTGCCAGTGACATGGGCCCTCGCGCACTAGAGGGTGCTGCTTCCCAAATTGCAGGGGAATTCGAAGCCCGTCAGGTTAATGTCATCGGAGATGATCTTCTGACATATCACTATCCAATGGTTCATGCTGTTGGACGGGCTGCAAATGATGAGCCGCGTCTCATTGACATGACTTGGGGAGACGCGTCGAACCCAAAAGTAACATTGGTTGGAAAGGGCGTTTGTTTTGACACAGGTGGGTTAGATTTAAAGCCGTCCGCAGCCATGTTGACAATGAAAAAGGACATGGGCGGTGCCGCTATGGTTTTAGGGCTTGCCCATATGATTATGGACGCGAACCTGCCCATCCGTTTGAGGGTTCTGGTACCGGCAGTCGAAAATTCCGTATCTGCAAATTCCTACCGCCCGGGTGATGTCCTGACGGCACGTAATGGGACGACTGTAGAAATCGGCAATACAGATGCAGAAGGCCGATTGGTTCTTGCCGATGCACTGTGTGCAGCAGATGAAGAAGAACCTGACTTGCTTATGGATTTCGCGACTCTAACTGGTGCTGCGCGTGTGGCTGTTGGGACAGAAATTGCAGCAACTTTTACCGATGATGATGCTTTATATGACGAGATTGCACAACACGCAAAATCTGAGAATGATCCTGTCTGGCGGATGCCTTTGTGGGGAGATTACCGCACTTTAATCGATAGTAAAATTGCCGATGTCAATAATGCGGGTTCAAGTGGCTTTGGCGGTGCGATTACCGCGGGTCTGTTCTTAAAAGAATTCGTGAAAAAAAGTAAAAGCTGGGTCCACTTTGATATTATGGCCTACAATAATCGCGTTCGGCCAGGCCGCCCAATTGGGGGGGAAGGCTTTGCTATTAGAGCAGTTTTCTCACTTCTAAATGAACGTTACGGCAAGAACTAACGATCAGTTAGTGCCAGTTTTAGCCCAAGCGTCGCAAATGTGCCTGCGATGCTTCGGCTGAACCATTTCATAGCCTTGGTTGATGCAAAGATACGATGCCGTAGCTGGGCTGCAAATGTTCCATACAGAATGAATATGACAAATGTCATTGCCATGAAAGTACCTCCAAGAATGCTCATCTCAACGGTGTGGTTGGTACTTGTTTCGAGCACAAACTGTGGCAGGAATGCTAAAAAGAAAATGGACAATTTGGGGTTCAAAATATTAATTAAAAAGCCGCTGATTGCAATGGAGATAGGGCTTTTGTTAAGATCTTGTTTGTTGTTTATGGAAAGAGAGCCTTTCTCTTTAAAAGCGCACCAAGCGAGATAAAGGAGGTAGGCGGCACCCGCATATTTAACGCCTTGAAATAAAATAGCACTCGTGTGAAGCAGCGCTGCCAAGCCGAAAATACTGGCAGCAAGATGAGGCAGAATGCCAAGCGTGCAGCCAAATGCTGCGGCAAGAGAGCCAGAAAAGCCGCGGGAAATTCCAAGTGCCAATGTATAGATAACGCCTGTTCCGGGAGCAAGAACGACGATTAGGGATGTTATTAGAAATTCGGGGCTCAACAGTCTCTCCTTATATAATACGCTTCAATGTAGCATGACTTTACTTAAAATAATCTTGAATAATTGTCCTCGTTTCGCTTGCGGAACAAGGAGAAATATGTAAATCTAATATTCATGGAAAAGCAAAGTGCAACACAAGCTGTTTTAAAGCTCTGGGAAGAATCCTTGATCGAGATGGTTCGTAAAGAGGGACCTGACCTATCAGCCCGCCAACTAGGGATCATGCTCACGGTGTATTTGAACGAGCCTCCGCATACGGTTCGTGGCTTGGCGGCGCATCTCAAAATATCTAAACCGGCAGTGACACGTGCTTTGGATACTCTTAGTCATATGGATTTGCTTAAAAGAAAACCGGATGACGCCGACAAGCGATCAATCAATGTCATTAGGACCGTTAAGGGATCGGTTTTCCTAAGCGAATTTTCCGAGATAATCGAAAAATCCGCTTGGCATAATCTTGCTTGATTAATAGCCCTTTTGGGTATCAACCTGATTGAGAAGCGGCTCACCATTTCGGGCGCGAATTATATTTTTTGCGACGAGAGCGGCAACCCGATCCGGTGCTGCTATGCTGGCTACATGTGGCGTGATACGAATTTTATCGTGGCGCCACAAAGGGTCATCGGCAGGTAAGGGTTCTGTTCTAAAAACGTCGAGAGTAGCGGCTGATAAGTGACCGCTGTCTAAGGCGGCAATCAAGTCTTCTTCTACAAGATGTGGGCCGCGGCCCGGATTAATAAGGGCCGCACCTTCGGGAAGTTTAGAAAATAGGTCCTTATTCAGGATATCCTGTGTCTCGTTGGTTAGCGGCAATAGGCAAATCAGAATTTCTGTCTGCGCTAAAAAATCGTCAAGTTGATCTGCTCCATAAAAACTTTTGACGCCTTCAATTGATTTCTGGCTACGGCTCCAACCAGAGACATCAAAACCAATTAGACCTAGAAGCTGCGCGGCACCTGCACCAAGCTCTCCCATTCCAAGGAAACCAACTTTTCGATCTCTTGCGGCAGGAGGATGGCGTTCTTTCCAAATTTGCTGCTGCTGCTGCTGATCATACACATGCTGAGCACGGTGGTGATTGAGAGTGTGCTGAACAACATACTCGCTCATGCGGGACGTTAGTTCAGGATCAATAACACGGGCAAAGGGAAGATGGGTCGGGAAGTCCGGATCATTAAAGAAATGATCAACGCCAGCCCCAAGAGAGAAAATAGCCTTTAGATTTTTAAGTTTCGCTAATTCGCCGTGAGGCATATTGAAGCAAAGGGCAAATTCAATTTCATCGGGATTTCCGATTTCTGGCCAGAAGCGAACTTCCAAATCCGGGACATGTTTTGCAAGTTCTGCTCGCCACCAGTCATCGCGTTTGATTTTGCTGTAGAAAAGGAGGGCCATTTTAAATCTCCGCTATTTTTTTTTTTTATTCAGTCAAGTGTTGCCAAGTCAAAGGCGGCTTTCATTAAGGCCTTTGTATAGGATGTGCCGGGATTGTCAAAAATTTGATCAGCAGGCCCTTGCTCAACAATTTTTCCGTCCTTCATGACCAGAACCGTATCTGCCAAAGCCCGAACGACTTTCAAATCATGGCTAATGAACAAATAAGTGAGGTTGTGTTTTTCCTGTAAATCACGAAGCAAATCGACAATTTGCGCCTGTACTGACATATCCAATGCGGATGTAGGTTCATCTAGCACAATGAACTTTGGTTTTAAGATTAAAGCGCGGGCAATGGCGATACGTTGACGCTGGCCGCCGGAAAATTCATGGGGATAACGGTCTTGTGCATCCGCGGGAATTCCAACTTCCTCCAGTGTTTCACTTATAAGTTGGCGGCGCGCTTTGGGATCGCCGCGCCCATCATGTACGCTCAATCCCTCTTCAATAATTTGCCCCACTGAAAGGCGTGGGCTTAAACTAGAATAAGGATCTTGAAACACAATCTGAATTTCGGACCGGAGGGGGCGCAGGGTTTTCCATGTGTGGTTTTGAATGGGCTGACCCTTATAGACGATATCGCCCGTCGACTTGATAAGGCGAAGCAATGCCAGACCCAATGTGGTTTTTCCTGATCCGCTTTCGCCCACAATACCAACTGTATGGCCTTCTTTAATGACCAATGAAATATCATCTACAGCCCGAACATGATCAACGGTTCGTTGTAATAATCCCTTTTTGATAGGAAAATAAACCTTCAAGTTGTCGCCGCGCATAAGCTCCGACGCACTAGCGGATTTGTTTGTGGGGAGGCCTTTGGGTTCAGCCGCCAGCAACATCTTTGTGTATTCGTGCTGGGGGTTCGTAAATATTTGCTCCGTCGGTGCCGCCTCAACGATCTCTCCATCGGTCATAACACACACATTTTTCGCCATTTTTCGGACAATGCCCAAGTCATGAGTGATGAGCAAGATAGCCATGCCAAGGCGCTTTTGTAAATCCTGCATCAATTCCAGAATTTGAGCTTGTATGGTGACATCTAACGCGGTTGTCGGCTCGTCCGCAATAAGCAAATCAGGCTCATTTGCCAGTGCCATGGCAATCATAACCCGCTGACGCTGTCCGCCAGATAGTTGATGTGGATAAGCTTTCAAACGCTCTTCCGTTGCCTCTAATCCCACAAGTTCTAGCAATTCACGCAATTTCGCCTTAGCGTCACGTTTATTCATTCCTTTATGAATGAGTAATGTCTCGTTGATCTGTTTTTCAATGGTGTGGAGTGGGTTCAGGGACGTCATGGGTTCCTGAAAAATCATCGAAATTTTATTGCCCCGAATTTCCTGCATGTCTTTTTGCGGGTGGCCTACAACCTCTATGCCGTCCACCGTGATACTGCCCTTAGGGTGTGACGCGAACGGATAAGGAAGCAATTGCAAAATACTTAATGCTGAAATGGATTTGCCCGATCCACTTTCTCCTACGAGTGCGAGAGTCTCTCCCTTTTCAATTTGAAAAGAGATGCCTTTGACTGCAGGAACAGGGTTTCCTTTAATTTTAAAGAAAATATGAAGATCTTTTACATCAACCAGAGCCATTACTGAAACGTCTTTCTTGGATCAAAAGCATCGCGGATACCTTCTTGCATAAAAAAGGCGAGGGTAAGCATGACAGAAAGCGTGAGGAAGGCGGTAATGCCCAGCCAAGGGGCTTGAAGGTTGGCCTTCCCTTGGGCAAGCAACTCTCCAAGAGAGGGGGAACCAGGTGGCAGGCCCAACCCAAGAAAATCCAAGGAGGTAAGGCTGACAATGGAACCTGTTAAAATAAAGGGCAGAAAGGTTAAAGCTGAGACCATTGAATTGGGGAGAAGATGCTTGAAAATGATCACACTATCCCGCACTCCAAGAGCTCGCGCTGCGCGCACATAGTCAAAGTTGCGAGAGCGTAAGAATTCTGCTCGAACCACGCCCACAAGGCTTGGCCAGCTGAATAAAAGAAGAAGGATTAGCAAAATCATGAAAGTGGGTTCAATCAAGGCCGCTAGAATGATTAAGATATACAGGCTTGGCATGCCGCCCCATATTTCCAGCAATCGCTGAAAAATGAGATCCGTAAGGCCACCAAAATATCCTTGTACTGCGCCGGCGGCGACGCCGATGATTGAACTTAATATTGTTAGGATGAGGCCAAAAGCGACTGAAATTCGGTATCCATAGATCACACGAGCAAGTACATCGCGTCCTTGATCATCTGTGCCGAGCCAGTTCTCCACATCTGGGGCACTGGGCGCTGGTGTTTTCAAATCATAATTAATTGTTGTGTAGCTATAGCGGATAGGAGGCCACAGCATCCAACCGCCTTTTTCCTCAATCAGTTCGCTGACAAAGGGATCTCGATAATCGGCTTCGGTCTCGAAATCTCCGCCAAAGGCAGTCTCCGGATAAGCGACTAGAAAAGGTGTATATATTTCACCCTCTACAGAGATGAGCAGGGGTTTATCATTGGCAATTACTTCGGCAAAAAGGGATATGACAAATAACCCTAAGAACAGCATCATAGACCAATAGCCACGTTTATTGGCTTTGAAGTTTTCTAGCCTGCGTTGGTTGATGGGCGAGAAGGAAAAAATCATGCGTCTCTCGCTTCGAAATCAATACGAGGGTCAATAAGAGTATAAGCGAGATCACCAATCAAGTTCATAATTAGCCCAAGCAAGGCAAAGACATATACCGTCGCGAATATGACTGGATAATCCCGGTTGATTGCTGCTTCAAAACCCAGCAGGCCCAAGCCATCAAGGCTAAAGATAACTTCAATAAGAAGAGAACCTGTAAAGAGAATACCAATGAAAGCACTGGGAAAGCCTGCAATCACAATCAACATGGCATTTCGGAATACATGACCGTAGAGGACTTGTTTTTCTGATAATCCCTTAGCGCGGGCAGTGAGCACATATTGCTGGCTTATCTGATCGAGAAACGAGTTTTTTGTGAGCTGAGTAAGGCCTGCAAAGCCACCAATAACCATCGCAGCTACTGGCAGGGCAATATGCCAGAAATAGTCGATGATTTTCTCGAATATATTCATTTGATCGAAGTTTTCGGATGTAAGGCCCCGTAACGGGAACCAATCGAGATAAGAACCACCGGCAAAAAAGACGATGAGGGCAATAGCAAAGAGGAAGCTTGGAATAGCATTTCCCGCAATGACGAGGCTGCTGGTCCATAAATCAAAGCGCGTGCCATCCCGAACTGCTTTCTTAATGCCAAGCGGAATAGAGATCAAATAGACCAGTAACGTTGTCCAGAGGCCCAAGGAGATCGAGACTGGGAGTTTTTCAAGGACCAAATTAAAGACTGTTTCATCCCGGAAATAGCTGGTCCCAAAATCAAATACCAGATAATTTTTAATCATTAAAAAGAAGCGCTCATGGGCAGGTTTATCGAACCCAAACTGGACTTCCAATTCCTTTATAAATTCTGGATCAAGCCCTTGTGCTCCACGATAAGAACTATCGTTACCAAGATTGGCTGACGTTGAGGCACCTCCCGCGATGTCCCCTGATCCACTGCCGCCAATTCGAGATGTAGCGCCGATGGCTGTCCCCTGAATTTCCGCGATAATCTGCTCGATCGGTCCGCCGGGAGCAAACTGGATAACGGCGAAATTCAATACCATAATGCCGAACAAAGTCGGGATCATTAACAATAGCCGCCTGATGATATAAGCCAGCACTCAGTCTTCTCCTAATTCTTTAAGGCAGCGGCGACTTTAGCTGCCTTTTTGCTATCAAACCACCATGTATGCAAGGCAGCCCGGTCATAACCGGGTTTATTTGCTTTTGGTCGACCAAACTTATCCCAGTAAGCGACAAAATGACTAGCTTTGAACCATTGGGGAATTGTGTAATGTCCATGCATCAAGACACGATCAAGGGCACGGGCGGCAGTGGTCAGTTCTGATTTTGATTTTGCCTTTACCACCTCTTTAATAAGGGCATCGACAGCTTTATTTTTAACTCCAGCGATGTTGAGGCCACCGTTGATATCAGCAGAGTTTGATCCCCACCAATCTCTGAGCTCTACCCCCGGAACTGCAGGTTGGCCCAGACGGCGTGCTATGATGTCAAAATCAAATTCTCGCATTCTGTTCTGCCAGCTTGCCGCATCAATGAGCCTGATCCGGGCATTAACGCCAATACGCTCCAAATTTCGTATAAAGGGATTTATAATGCGTGTGGAGGAGTTCTCGTAAAGCAGAAATTCAAAACTCATTTGCTCGCCGGCTACATTTTTGAGTTTCTTATTCTGAATTGTCCAACCGGCAGATTTTAGGAGTTTTAGTGCATTTTTTATTTGCTTGCGGATTTTGCCATTTCCCATCGTTTTGGAAGGAGTATGCGCCTGCCTAAAAACAGCATCGGTGATGCTTCCGCGCCAAGGATCAAGAAGCGTCAGTTCGTCTACAGAGGGTGTACCGACTGCCTTCATTTCAGAATTCTCAAAAATTGAGGTTAATCTGTCATAGGAATTGTAAAACAGGTTTTTATTGATCCATTCATAATCAAACATCATAGCGAGGGCTTCGCGCACACGAGCATCTTTAAAAATTGTGCGGCGGGTATTGAAAAAATAGGCCTGATACCCTGTTAAGGAGGCATCTTTTAGGGTTGTTCTATGAATAAGGTTTTTGTTGACCGCTGGCTTGTTATCATATTCGGTCGCCCAACTCCGAGAGGTGAATTCTTCTCGAAAGTCATATTCTCCGGCAAAAAAAGCTTCTAAAGCAACGGTTCTGTCCCTGTAATAATCTACCTTGATGGTTTGGAAATTATATCGGCCTACATGAACGGGGAGTTTTTCTGCCCAGTGATTTTCAATGCGCTCGTAGGTGACAGCGCGGCCAGGATCAACCTTCGCCATCTTATAGGGACCGGATCCTAATAGGGGCACCATGGTTGTTTTATTGAATGTGCGATCTTTGAAAGAGTTTTCTGACAAAATAGGCATTACTGCCAGAATCAACGGCAAGTCGCGAGTTAAGCTTCCTTGCTTAAAATTAAAGCGGATTTTGTTTTGTCCAATAACTACCGGGGCTTCAATGTCCCGGTAAAGTATGCGGTAGGAAGGATGGCCTTCAGCTTTTAAAATGTTGAAGGTGAAAGCGATGTCATGAGGTGTGATTGGACTGCCGTCGTGAAAAGAGGGACCGTCGCGAAGTGTGAATTCTACCCACCATCCCGCGTCATCGACTAAGGCGCTTCTTGCGACCAACCCGTAGACGGTATCGGGCTCGTCATAAGATGGGGTCATGAGGCTTGCGAAATTAAAGGCTAGATCGCCTCCTTTATCAGCATTTACAATCTCAGGCAGGCCTTTCAAGATAAATGGATTTACGCTGTCAAAAGTATCGGTATTTCTGATGCGTATGGTTCCGCCTTTGGGAGCTTGCGGGTTCACATAGTCAAAATGCTTGAAGTCATTTTTATATTTGAGATTCCCAAAAGTCGATAAGCCGTGCGTGGGAATGCTTTCAACGGATATCGCTGAGCTGGTGAAACCCATGAGCAGGAGCGCCATTATACCGGCAGAAAAAAGCTTCGGAAATTGTTTCATAAAAGCCCCCTAGTTCGTTGTTTTTTTTGTTTCACTTAATCCTTTTTTCAGGCGGGCCTCTAATTTCGTATCAATCCACCATGCCATAATATCCGGTCCTTGCGTTGGATTGATGTCGGTTTTTCCAAACTTGTTCCAGTAAGCAATACGGTCATAAGCTGCAGTAAATTGTGGGATGACATAGAAATTCCAAGTTAGAACCCTATCCAAAGCGCGAACCGCTGGCTTTAGGCTTTCATAATCGGGGGCTGCAATCAGATTATCGATTAAGGCGTCTATAACCGGATTTTGGATGCCGATTGTATTGCGGCTTCCGTGGCGCTTGGCCGCGGCACTACTCCAAAATTCACGTTGTTCGTTTCCGGGGCTGACAGATTGTCCAAAACCAGAAGTAATCATATCATAGTCATAATTCCGAACGCGTTCTGTATATTGTGCGGTGTCAACCAATCTTGAACTTGCCGTGACACCCAATTTTTTCAGGTTCTTAATAAAAGGTCCTAGAATGCGCAGGCTATTTTGATCGTAAATTAGAAATTCAATTGTCACTGGCTGCTTTGTAGCAGGGTCAATCAATTTACCGCCTTCAATATTAAAACCAGCTTTCTTCAGGATGGATTTTGCGGCTCGTAATCCTTTACGATCTCGACCTGACCCATCGGTGACGGGAGGTTCGTAAGCAGTCCCAAAAACGCGAGGCGGAACTTTGTCCCGATATGGCTCTAAGATTTTCAGTTCTTCAGCAGAAGGTTTGCCTTTCGCCGCCATTATGGAGTTAAAAAAGAAGCTATTAGTTCTCTTATACTGGTTGTAGAAAATATTTTTGTTGAGCCATTCAAAATCAAACGCATAGGTTAAAGCTTCGCGGAGGGCTGGGTTGCTAAATTTCTCACGGCGTAAATTAAAGACATAGACTTGCTGACCCGCAGGGGAATTACTGATAAGTTCTTCCTTGATTACACGGCCTTGCTTGAGAGCAGGGAAATCATATCCCGTTGCCCAATTTTTTGAGCTATTTTCTGCCCGAAAATCATACTCTCCTGCTTTAAATGCTTCTAATAAAATGGAAGCATCACGGTAGAAATCATAGCGGACTGTATCGAAGTTATAGCGCCCTTTATTTAGCGGTATATTTGCACCCCAGTAATTTGGATCTCGCTCATACGATATAAACCGATTGGCCTCCAAATTTTTTACTCGGTAAGGGCCAGACCCCATAAGAGGAGTAAGGGTTGTTTTGGAAAATTCGTGAGTCTCGAAATATTTTTTGGACAAGGCTGGAAGCTGCCCAATTATTTGCGGGAGTTCACGGTTGGGCGGTCCCGAGAATGTAAATTTGAGCCGTTGAGGCGTGAGTGCTTTTGCTTCAGCTACATTAGCGTAATAGTACCGATATTGTGGTGCGCCCTCAGTTTTTAGAATGTTAAGGCTGAAAACAAAATCCTCTGCAGTTATTTGACTGCCGTCGTGGAATTTTGCTTCTTCGCGGATATTGTAAATTACGAAACTTAAATCTTCGGCAACTTCAACATGACTGGCAATCAACCCATATTCTGCGCTGGGGTCATCACTGGACGCTCCCATCAAGGTTTCAAAAGTAAGTGTCAAGCCGGATGCCGATTGGCCGCGAGCGATAAATGGATTTAGATTATCGAAACCACCTTGGGCAGAAAGGCGCAAGTTG
>Ga0209826_1000519_pt1 | contig 27532 bp, 27 predicted proteins | sample GOMGulsemesocosm_5_FD_184637 | JGI IMG/M metagenome (GOLD analysis project Ga0209826, IMG submission 184637) | Methane-oxidizing microbial communities from mesocosms in the Gulf of Mexico - GOM15C Gulf of Mexico (SPAdes) (version 2) | ecosystem: Environmental > Aquatic > Marine > Cold seeps... | reverse complement strand
AAAAAAATTAAAAAAATGTTTGAAAATGCCAATCTTAAAAATAGAATACGTATAGATATCCCCAATCCTTTGTTATCAAATGAAACGAAAAAAGCTTTAGAAAAATATAAACTTGAGGCTCAATAATATTTAGCTTATATTATAAAACTATTCTATAACCAACCCCAGGAATGTTTCTTAAGATATTGGGAGGAAGTTTTTTCCTCACATCTCTTATAAATAGTCGTATGGCATTACTTGAAATTTCTCGATTATTCCAAAGAGTATTTTTCATATCTATGTAGGAAACAGCTTTGTTATTTATAAAAAATAGAGTCATAAAATCAGATTCCTTTTTTGTGAGTAAAAATGATTTGCTGGGACCTTCGATTAGAGGTTCACCAAATTGATATTTCCATGAAGGTGCTAGTTTATAAACTTGTCTTTGTGCATGATTGCTTGAGAAAGTTGATAATATTTGATTGAATTTACGTATAGATACAGGTTTAGATACTACTTTCTGAATATTATATTCAACCATTTTCAAGAGTTCTTTTACATCTATATATGAGTAGAAGACGGCAACTTGGACATGTTTATTAATAGCTCTTATTTTTTTCATGAAATTTAGGCCATCCAAAATTGTCAATTTTACATTGGAGATAATTAAGTCAGGTTTTTTCTCTTCAAATAATAAACATGCATCTTGCCCATTACTTGCAAAGTAGATTGATTTAAATATATTAGATACTTCTAAACGAATTTTTTGTTCTACGAATTTATCATCTTCTATAATAAGTAAACTTAATTGACTCAGGTTTTTTAGTAGTTGCTGTTCTAAGTGATTCAAAGTAATCCTTTTAATTTGATTGATAATATTAAAGCTTGGTGAGTTTTAAGTGAGTATGGAGTGTGATTCAGGTGTGCTTTATAAATATAATGAAAAACGATTTGGTGAATTAAAATTTTTCAAATTTGCTTTAATAGAAGTAGGGCATTTTATAGTATTTCCGTTGAATTATTTATTACTACTTAGTACCACTTGACAAAAAAATCATTTGTTGTTATAATTTTACAGACCGTTCGGTAAAGAGAAAAATAAAACGAAATAAACAAAACTAAGGAAAAACAATGACATATGATAAATTATTTGAAAAGTATAAAGTAAATGATAAGTTGACTTTACAAAATAGAGTAGTAATGGCGCCACTTACAAGATGTTTTGCAGACGAAGACAATGTACCTACAGATTTAATGGCTGATTATTATGCAAAAAGAGGTGATGCTGGTTTAATAATTGCTGAAGCAACACTTACATCAAAACTGGCACAAGGTTATCCAAATCAACCAGGTATTTACAATGACGCTCAAATATCAGCATGGGAAAAAATAAATAATAAGGTTCATGAAAATGGAGCAAAGATTTTTTCTCAAATTTTCCACTCAGGTCGTATTAGTCATGAGACATTCCATAATCAACATCCTGTAGCTCCTTCAAGTATTGCATATGTTGGTAGAGTTCCAAGAACCGAACTTGATTATGAAACTCCTCGTGCTTTAGAAACCAAAGAAGTAAAAGAACTCATTCAAGAATTTATACAAGCTGCTGTTAATTCTGTAAATGCAGGCTTTGATGGAGTGGAGATTCATGCTGCAAATGGATATCTATTGGATCAATTTTTACATCAAGAAACCAATTTTAGAGATGATGAATTTGGTGGAAGTGTTGAAAAAAGAGCGCGAATTATATTAGATATTATAGACGGTATTAGTAAGACCATTGGAAAAGAAAAAGTTGGAATAAGACTCTCACCTCACGCTTATTTACACCTAGGACATGTTGAAGGTGATGAAGAAACTTTTAAATATCTTCTAAATGAAATTGAAAAAAGAGATATCTCTTATGTTCACACAGGAACTTTTGATGATCATACAAAAGTTGATTATTTAAATGGAAAAGTTTCAGAGTTTATTAGAGAAAATTACAAAGGGACTGTTATTGCAAATGGTTCTTATGAGGCAAGTGAAGGAAATGACTTATTAAAAGATGAAAAGTTTGATTTGTTTGCTATTGGAAGACCTTTTATTTCAAATCCTGATTTAATTTCAAAGTTAAAAACTGATGCGCCTTTAACACAATATGATGAAAACATGTTAGGTGAATTGGTTTAAAGAATAGATTCTATATGTCATAAGAGCCTTTTAATACATAAGTATGTATTATCGCTCTTATGACAAGATGAAAGTTGAAACTATGAGTACTTTACGAGAAAAATTATTAGATGCAGCCTTACAAGAGATTACTAAAAAAGGCTACAATGGCGCCTCTGTTATGGATATATTAGATGTGGCTGGTGGCAAAAAAGGTTCATTGTATTATCATTTTAGCTCAAAAAAAGATTTGGCTTTGAAAATGATTGAAGAAAAGCTTTTAAAATCCTTTCAAAAAGAGTTGGCCGATGTTGAACTGCAAACTTCAAATCATTTAGATACTATGATTGCTCAACTCCAAGACTGTAGTCAAAAAGATTTTGAAAATGGATGTATTCTAGGTACTTTAATACAGGAAATATCATATGAAGATGATGATTTTAATGATGCCTTAAATTTGATAATAGATACTTTTCAAGAAAAACTAAAATCTCAATTACAAAAAGCAAAAGACTCAAATGAAATAAACGCGCAAGTGGATGTGGAAGAAGTATCTATGTTTTTGATTTCTATTTTACAAGGTGCTATGTTAATGAGTAAAATGAAGGGTAATGATACACGATATAAACAGTGCTCTGCTCAAATGGCAGCTTATTTAAATGGTCTGAGAATTAAATAAACAATAATCAACGTTTGCAACGGGACATATTGATGCTAAATACAGCGCCTTTTTCTGTATTTTCAGCAGTTATTTTTCCATTCATTGATTCTTCGATGATTCTTTTGGACATATATAAACCAAGTCCAGTCCCTTTTCCTTGTTCTTTAGTAGTAAAGTAAGGTTCAAAAACTCTATTTAAGATATCTTGTGGAATTCCACCTGCATTGTCAATAACTTTAATACTACAAATATCTTCTTCTTCAACTATTTTGATTTCAATTTTTGGATTATTACCATCTCTTTGTATGAGTTCATCTTTTGCATTATTGACAAGATTTAAAACAACTTGCCTGAATTCATTTTTGATAATATCAATCTTACACTCATCTCCTGTTAATTCAAACTCAATATGCTTGTCATCTAATTGGGTTTTAAATAAGGAAAAACTGTCTTGAATAAAATCTTTAATATTTACAATTTCTTTATTTTTATTTTCTTTTGCAAAGTCTCTAAAGTCATCTATTGTTTTTGACATGTAATTGATGATATGCATATTGTCATGTTCAAACTCTTCTAAGTATTTTTTATCCACCAATTCATCATCATAGTCTAAACCTACCATTTGAACACTAGCTGCTAAGGCATTTAAGGGTTGCCTCCATTGATGTGCAATGGACGTAATCATTTCTCCCATTGCAGAGAGTTTACTTTGATTGAAGATAATAATTTCTTTGTTTTTATTTTTTTCTATTTCATCATTCACTCTTTTTTCAAGTTCTACTCTTAAAGTTGAAGAATAACTACTCCAAGAATAAATTCCAAGATTAATGAAAATGAAGCCTACAATTAATGTGAGGTCTTCCATAATTAAAGAGAGTAAACTTGGTTGACTGTATATCTCATCTAGAGTATCAGTAACCATAGCTGCATAGATCAGCCCCAAACCTAATAACATCAAGGAATATATTTTATTGTTATTTATTTTAAGGAGAAAAATACTAAATAACGTAATCAAAGCAATCAAACCTTCAGATAAAATAGAGGGGATTTCAATTTCATCGGTTTTGATTAATTCAAAATAAAAAATATGAACACTTACATATATTATAGATAGGAGAAGAATAATATAAGGCATATTCTTTTTCATATGTATTCCTTGTGTTAATTTAATTGTATAATTTTTTTGTGGCAAAAAAGTGGCTAACAATAGGGAATATTGGTATATATTAAACTTTTATACTTAATTGTAAATTTAAATACCTTATTAAAAGAATAGGGCTAGAATAGTAGTAGAAAGGTATGCTTTTATTGAAAGGATTTATCATGAAAGTAAAATCTACTACGAAAAATGACAAAAAAGTAAGAATAGATAATGTAATTTCAGAATTTGAACAAGGATATGAAATCGCAAAAAACATAAGTCCGGCTGTGACTATTTTGGGAAGTGCTAGGTTTAAGTCTAAAAATAAACACTACAAAAAAGCTAGAGAGTTGGGATTTAAATTAGGAGAGGCTGGTTTTAACGTGGTTACAGGTGGCGGCGGTGGTATTATGGAAGCTGCCAATCGTGGTGCATTTGAGTGTGGTAAAACAAAATCAATAGGGTTTAAAATCATTTTAAAACATGAAAAACACTTAAATCCATATATCAATCTTTCCTTTAATTTTAAGTACTTTTATTCTAGAAAATATATGCTGTTTAATTTTGCTGATGCGATCGTTGTGTGTCCGGGAGGTTTTGGAACACTGGATGAATTGCTTGAAATACTGATGTTATTGCAGACTGAAAAATTGAACTTTATTAAAATATTTCTTCTAGATATTAAATTTTGGACACCTATTTTTGAATCTTTTAAATTAAGTCTTTTATCCAATGATGTTATTCATGAAGAAGACTTGGAACGATTCAGATTAACCGACAGTGTTGATTATATTATTGATAGTATCACCGCAAAGGAATAAGTAGTTATTTGGTTAGTTTTTCCACAAGTTTTAAGAGTTTTTCATCAATGGTATACTTATTGGATGTGACAGTGTTAATGTCAACAAATTCAAACTGTGAATTTTTATAAATAATAACTGACTTGACTTCTTCTTGGGATATTAATCGCTCAATACTAAAACTTACAAATTCAGTACCCATAAGTCTGTCAAATACCGTTGGATTACCACCTCTTTGAACATGCCCTAGTACAAGTGTTCTGGTCTCAATATTAAGGGTTTCCTCTATCCAGTTTTTAATATACTCAGTTTGATTGGTACCTTCAGCTACTATGGCCAAAATATATTGACGTCCGTGTTCTAGTTCTAGGGATAATCTTTTTTCTATGCTATCTAAGTCCACTTCAATCTCAGGAATCACACATATCTCAGCACCACTTGTAAGTGCTGTAATTAAAGCCAAGTACCCACACTCTCTTCCCATGATCTCAACAACAAAAGCTCTTTTAGATGAGGATGAAGTATCTCTTATCTCATCTAGTGCATTTCTGATAACATTGAGTGAAGTATCAACTCCTAAGCAATAATTTGTACCATATATATCATTGTCTATTGTTGTTGGAATTCCAACAAAAGAGATATTATATTCTTGAGCAAATACATCTAAGCCTTTAATGGAACCATCTCCAGCTAAAATGATAATCTTATCAATTTCGGCTTCTTTTAAATTCTCATAGGCTATTTCTCTATATTTTGGCTCATAAAATCTTTTTGAACGTGAGGTTCTTATAATTGTACCTCCAAGATGCATGATTCCAGTCACATCCTCATGAAAGGCTTTTTTAATATTTCCATCAATTAAACCTTCAAAACCATCATAAATTAAATATGGTACCAGTTCATTTTTCAAACAGTGTTCAACAAAACTCTTAATAGCAGGATTCATTCCAGCAGCATCACCACCAGAACACATTATTGCAATATTCATGTTAAGCCTTTTCTTGTTGATATGCTTCTAGCTTCTTTTCAACCAAATAATTGAGACTATTTTTAGGGAATTTTCCATGTACTCCCCTAATACCAGCATTTAGACCCAAGAGTAAATTGATACCATCCTCTACATGTTTTATTCCATATATTTTAAACTGGCCATTTTTAGAAGCTTCAATTATTTCTTCTTTTAACATCAGATTTTTTATGTTTGAATCAGGAATAATAACAGCGGCTTTAAAATCTTTGTCTTTTAGTTTACATACATCAAAAAACCCTTCTATTTTCTCATTTACTCCTCCAATGGCTTGTACATCACCATTTTGATTAATTGAGCCTGTTATGGCAAAGTTTTGTTTGATAGGAATATTGGAAATAGATGACAATAATACATAAAGCTCCGCTAAAGATGCACTATCTCCATCTACAATTGAGTATGACTGCTCAAATACTAAAGTGGCACTTAGGCTCAAAGAAACGTCCTGGGAGTATTTTGTTGCTAAGTATGAAGATAAAATCATAACACCTTTTGAGTGAATGGCTCCACTTAAATTAACTTCTCTCTCAATGGCAACAATTCCTTGTCTTCCCATTCTTGTTAGGGCAGATATCTTAACAGGTGTTCCAAAACTGTGATTTCCTAAATCTAATATGGTTAAGGCATTAATTTGACCAACCGCATCACCTGTTGTTTGTATTTGAATTGTTCCTGATCCAATCTCTTCATATATTTCTTCTTTAATTCTTTGAGATCTTTGAATTCTATTGACCAATACATCTTCAATATCTGTATGACTTATAAATGTAGCTGTTCTTTTGTTTGCAATAAAATTTGCTTCTTGTAATAAGTCAGTTATTGCACTTAAATTTGTGGAGAGTTTAATGGAGCTATCTATGAGTCTTGAACAATATTCAATGACTTTTGCAACAGCTTTTTTATTTAAAGGTAAGACATTAAATTTATTGACAATAGAGGCAATCTTATTGGCATAGAGTTCGATATTTTGTGGGGTTCTTTCAACTTCATCTTCAAAGTCTGCTTCAACTTTAAAGAGCTTTTTAAAATCAGGATCATAATTATACAATTCATAATACAAGTTGCGTGAACCCACTAAAATAATCTTAACATCCAATTCCATACTTTGAGGTTTTAAAGAGACACTACTTGTTAAGCCCATAGACTCTTCCGCTGTTTCTAAGTGAATCTTTTTTGAAATGAGCATTCTTTTTAAACCTTCCCAGGCATAAGGGTGGTACAACAATGCTCTGGCATTGATGATTAAATATCCTCCATTGGCTTCATGTAAACTTCCAGCTTTGATGAGATTAAAATCTGTTGAAATTGTACCCATTCTTGAAACATGTTCAATTTGTCCAAACAGACTTGAATATGTGGGATTATCCTCATAGATTACTGGGGCTCCTTTGGTTTTTTTATTGGATACCAAAACATTTACATTATAAATGTCAAAAGAAGGAATTATATTAAAGTTTTGAGCAATAGTATTTTCAACACTATTGGTGGCTTGGCTTTGATCCACTGGTAAAAAGTCTTGAAAGTGTTCACATATGTCTTCTTGCACATTATCTAAATAAGTTTGAACCTCTTCAAAATCTTTGTATTTTTCTCTTAAGTTTTTAATGGAGTTTAATACACATGTCTGTATAAACTTATCTTCAATGAGGGTAAATTTATCTGAGTATTCTTGGGTTAAATCTTTTTCGATTTTTGCATTTGTTTCCAAGATTTCTGTGTATTCATGAATACTTTTATCTAGAACTTCTCTGTCTTCTATATTTAAGGCCAAATACTCTTCTTGATTTAAAACTTTACCATTTTTAAGAGGAGATAGAGTAACTCCTTTATTATTGTAATTGACAAAAACATTGTGAAGTTTTGCTTCATCTTTTATCTTTATAAAGGCTTTGTTTTGTAAATCTTTTAGAGTATATTCCAAGGATTGCTTTTTTGATAAATATTGAGCTGAGCTAAAAATCAATGGTATAGTTTCTTGTAAAACTTCAACTAAAGCTTCCATGTCATTTTTAAGATCAACCCCCATACCTTGAGGAAGAGTAAGGGATATGGGTTTATTGAAATTATCAAAATTATTAACATAACACCAGTCTTTGATATCTTTTTTTGTTTTATTTTTTTCAAGGATGAGTTTGTGTACTAGGGAGTGTCTTCCCGTACCACTACTTCCCATAACAAAAAGATTGTAACCATCATATTCAATACCCAATGCGGTATTAATAGCATCAAAGGCTCTGTCTTGACCAATAATGGCTACAGATGGTTTTAAATCGCTGGTGGTTTTAAATTCTAAAGATTGTAAATCGACTTTATTATATAGTTGGTTTGTTTTTAAGGCTTTAATCATTTTGAGTCCCCCTTTGGTGTTCATCAAAATAACTCTTCCTCATTATAACAATACTAATTCATAGAAAAGCATTAATTATTTTAAGTACTTTTGTCTTTAAAGTTGTTTGATAGAGTCCTGAATGGCTTGGGTGATTTCTGCCGTTATGATTGTTTCCCATTTTTGAATGGCATGAGGTTTGGCACTATTACAAATTGCTAGCATCTCTTCTTTAAAAAATAATTCATCATTAATATCATTAATGAGAGGTTCTACGTCAATATTTTTACTTTTAACCAACTCAAGGTTTTCATTGACAAAGTTTTGCACAGCATCCATGGCGGCTTGTTTACGTAACTCATCATCTAAAATATCGTGAGCATTATCTAAACACTTGATTTCACGTATCATTTCGTAAATTGAACTTAGAGCATCTTGTAAATCAACTTCACCATGGATACTTGTCACATGGGTTTCATTGATTAGGTTTCCCACTGCTACTTGATAATAAACTTCATAGCTACTTAGATTTTCAATAAGATTTTTTTGAGTAAATTGTTCTAGTAAATTCATAAAAGCAGTATATCTATTATAAGAATAATATAAGCTAAAGGATAGGAATCTAACAAAGGTATTCTCTTTTGAAAAAACTTTCTTACAAAACTATTATGGAGTATATTTAGTTATTTCTTTATGTCTATTAATAATATGATTTGGAATAATATGTAGTTATGGAACGAAAGTAAGGAGTTTCAAATGAAAAAGTTAACTATGATTGTTTTAGTATTTTTGTGTACACTTTTAACAGCAAGTGCCAATGAAACTGTTCGATTATCTGTTGGAGAATGGGTTCCTTACACCTCTGAAGATACAAGTAAGGGTAGAGTGGGCCAAACTATTGTAAGTGCTGCATTTAAACTTGAAAATGTTGATGTTGTTTACGAATATAATGGTTGGCAAAAATCATTTAAAGATGCTTTAGAAGCTAAATCTGAAGGTACTTTTCCTTGGTCTAAAACTAAAGATAGACTAAAAGACTTTTACTATTCTAAACTTCCTATTGCTAAATCTAAGACGGTCTTTTTCTCACTCAAAAAAACAAATTTTGATTGGAGTGATTACGAAGATTTGAAAAAATATAAATTTGGTGATGTGACTGGATTTAAGGCTTCAAAGTTCTTGAGTGATAAAGGTATCTCTGTAGTCAATGTTGATACAGAAGCCAAAAATATGAAAAAACTACTTGCAGGCGAAATAGACGTGACTACAAGTGGATATTTGGTTGGGAATAATCTGATTAAAACACTTTTTACAGCTGATGAGGCAGCCATGTTTACCAGCCATAAAAAAGAAGTGTTTCCTGAAACAGGATTTTATATATTGATTTCTAAAAAACACCCAAGAGGACAAGCGTTAATTAAAATCTTTGACAAAGGTTTTCTAAAACTTCTTAAATCAGGTGAGCTGGTTAAGATTATGAAAGCCTCAATGAAATAGATACGAACATAAAAGTGTTCAAGGATTTATTATGACAAAACTTCTTAGAGTTTTTATTATTGTATGGTTGTTTGTTTTTAGTGTTCAAGCCAAAGAGATGTTGACTTTGGCTATTGGAGAATGGGCACCTTATACTTCATCCACTGAAAAGAATGGAAAGATAGCAGAACATATTGTAAGAGAAGCCTTTGCCCTTGAAAATATTGAGGTGAAGTACAAATATTTTCCTTGGAAGAGAGCTATAGTATTAGTTCAAAGAGGCGATGAATTGGGTACTTTCCCCTGGTATAAAACCCCACAAAGGCAAAAAGATTTTATCATTTCAAAAGAAGCTATTCTGGTATCAAAAACTGTATTCTTTCATTTGAAATCTCTCAATTTACAATGGAGTAAATATGAAGATTTAAAAAACTATAAAATTGGAGGAACTTTAGGATTTTACTATACCCCTTACTTAAAGAAACAAGGTCTAAAAGTTGAAGAAGTACCAAGAGAAGAGATGAATTTCAAGAAATTGCTATTGCGAAGAATAGACATGGTGCCTGCTGATTTTTATGTGGGATACAATATCCTTTATAAGCTATTTACTCCTCAAAAAGCCGCCTTGTTTACCAATCATCCTAAATCAATACTTCATGATAGAATGTATTTGATGTTATCAAAACATATTTATAATTCACAACAAATTGCAGATAGCTTTGACAAAGGACTTCTAAAACTAAAAGGCTCGGGAAGGTATGATAAAATAATTGATGAGTTTATGTTTAAATAAAAGAATTAAAAAAAATATTGGTTATAATTGATGTAAGATTAAATACTCACCTATAACTCACTTAACAGGTGTAGTATCACATAAAAACCTTTAGGAGTGAATTTGTTTAGCGAAAGAAATATTCCAAGACTTATTATTTTTACACCCATAATTACGGTTATTTTAATCGCATTTTTTACTATATACTTTTTTATTAAAACCCAAAACAATTATTTTGAAGAAGAAAGTTTTAGGCTAGAAGAACTTTATATAATCAAACAAAAAGATATTCTTAAAAAAGAAATCAATTACGTCATAAATTACATACAACATTACATTGAAAATAACCCACGCGTTAGTGAAGAGGCATTAAAAGATGAACTTCTTAGGTATATTGAAAGTATTCGTTTTGAGAACCATGGGTATATTTGGATTCATGATACCAATTACTATTTAAGAGCACATCCCTTTAGACAAAATAAAATAGGAACTTATGATATTGCTTTAAAAGATGCCATGGGAACACTCATTACCAAGCAATTTATTAATGAAACAATCAATAATCCTCAGGGCGTTTTTATCGAGTACTTTTGGAGAAAACCGCAAAATTTATACTCTTCTAAAAAATTGGGTTTTTTCAGACTCCACGAAAAGTACAATTGGGTCATAGGTGCTGGATTGTATTTGGATGATATTGAACAGTCCATTCATCAAAACAAAATTTTATTAGAAAAACGAATTGACAAGTATATTAAACTAATTGTCATCATTTCTTTTGTAGTGATTTTTATTATTGGAATTCTATCTCTTATAATGAGTAATAAAATAAATAAAGTTTTTGCAGGCTATCAAGATAAGGTACAGAAAAAAGAACATTTACTTGAAGATTTAAATTCAAACTTGGAGTTAAAGGTTGATGAAGCCATTATTGAAGTAAAAAGAAAAGATAGAGCTATGTTACATCAATCAAGACTGGCTCGAATGGGTACGATGTTAAGTATGATTGCCCATCAATGGAGACAACCCTTAAGTAAAGTAAGTGCGCTCCTTATGGAACTTGAAACGGCTACAAAGTTTAACAAGTCCAACGATGAGATGGTCATCACCACCATTAAAGATTCCACCAAGTTATTGTACTATATGTCAAATACAATAGATGATTTTAGAGATTTCTTTAAACCTGACAAACAGAAAGTTGATTTCTTGATAAATGATGCTTGTATTGAGGCACTAAGTTTGGTGGATGCTTCTATTGAAACTTATGGTATTGTTTTAACAAGAGATATGAATATCAATCCAAAAATAAATGGCTTCGAGCGAGAATTTGCCCAAGTGATACTAAATCTCTTATCCAATGCAAAAGATGTTTTAAAACAAAGAGAGATTGAAAACCCCAAAATACATTTAAGTGTAAAGATGCAAGCAAATCACGTTATTATTTGTGTGAGTGATAATGCAGGTGGAGTTGAAGAGGAACATCTTGATTTGATTTTTGAGCCATATTTTACCACTAAAGAAAGTCTTAAAGGTACAGGGCTTGGTTTATATATGTCTAAAATGATTATTGAAAAAAATATGGGTGGAGAACTCAGTGTTGAAAATACAAAAAACGGGGCTCTGTTTAAAATAGTATTAATAAAGGACTAAGATGAATGATTCATTGATTCTTCAACTGAAAAAATTTACAATTTTGTGTGTTGAAGATGAAGATATTATTAGAAAAGGTATTGTAAATACTTTGAAGTATTATTTCAAAGATGTATTAGATGCTTCCAATGCAGATGATGGATATGATTTGTATCTAGAATATAAACCAGATATCATCTTATCAGATATTGAAATGCCTAAGAAAAATGGTATCAAAATGGTTGAAGAAATTAGAGAAAATGATTTAACAACTATTATTGTTATGTTAACTGCGTATTCTAGTGAAGAATATCTCTTAGAGTTAATCAATCTTCATATCAGTCATTATATTATTAAACCAGTACACTCAGAAAACCTATTAGATGGCCTCGTTAAATCCCTTGCACATAAGTTAGATAAAAAACTTGTTTTTACTCAAGAGCTTTATTTTGATATGAAAAGTTATAAGTTATTTTACAACAATGAAGATGTACCTTTAAGAAAACGTGATATCGATTTTTTATTACTGCTGTTTCAAAATAAAAATCAAATTGTCAATTATGCGATGATTGAAGAGCATTTATGGAAAGACAAATCCATGAGTATTAGTGCTTTAAAAACATTTATTAAAGAGTTTCGAAAAAGAATACCCATTGATATAATTACCAATGTATTACAGATTGGGTATAAATTAAAAGAATTTAAACCCTAAGATATAAATTAAAAGAATTTAAACCCTAAGATATAAATTAAAAGAATTTAAACCCTAAGATATAAATTAAAAGAATTTAAATCCTAAATAATTATTAAAAAAATTTGAACTGTGATATAATTATAAATGACGAAAGTGATGAAAATGAAAAAAATATTATGGTCTTGCCTTATCATTTTTTTATTTACTTCTATAAATATTTTTGCAGTTAGTTTTGTAAAAGTAGCTACTTTATTTGACTATGCACCTTTTTGTATGGCTGAAAAAGGTATTAAATACAATCAAAAAATAATTGTGGGCGATGATGCAGTTGGCTTTAAAGGGTTCAGCTGGGATGTTTTAAGAGAAAGTTTTCACGTTATGAACTACTCTATAGACTTATCAATTAATCCATGGGCGAGAGCTATGCATCTAAGTCGTAATGGATCTGTGGATGTATTATTTCCAACTGGTAAAAATAAAAAGCGACAAGAAATTTACAACTACTCTAACGAATCTGTCAACGATGCCACCTTTTTATTATATGTAAACAAAAACTCTAGCTTACAATGGAAGGGAATTGACTCTTTAAAAGGTCTAAAGATTGCTGTTATTCGTGGATATAACTTTGGTGATGAATGGGAACAGTTAAAAGATATCACAAAAGTACCAATCAATGGAATCCTTCAAGGTTTTAAAATGCTTGAAGCCAATAGGATAGATGGTTTTATTGGTTATGAATATAATTGGGATTACGTTCTAAAACAAGAAAATATCAAACATAAATACAAAAAACTACCTTCATTTGGCTCAACTTCTGAGTATTTGGTTACTTTAAAAAGTAATCCCAATGGAAAACAAATCCTGAAAACTTTTGATGAAGGTAAAAAAATACTTATTAATAATGGACAACTCGAAAAACTTAAGATTAAATGGTTTGGAAAATAGCACAATTGTGTGAACTTTTATAACTTTTTTAGTTTGAGTTGTAAAAACTCACCCAGAACTCACTTGCTATTTCTAAAATTCTCTTACATATAAAAAAAAGGAGTTATTATGTTAGGAAAAGGTTTATTAATTGCTGCTCTTGCAAGTGCTGTATTAGCTGGTAATGTAAAAATGGATTTAAATGCGAAGTATGGAGCTACAAACTTTCATACAAAAGGTGCTGTTGAATTTTCTTCATTGGTAAAAGATTACTCAAATGGAAGTGTAAGTATTACTGTTCATGCAGGTTCTGCATTGGTTAAAGGGAATCCTTTAAAAGCTGTTAAAGATGGTACTGTTGCTATGACGGATATGTTTATCCCATTTACATCAGGTGGAGGAAAAGTATTTGGTATTTCTGCTTTACCTTTTATTGCAACTACTTATGATGATGCTTACAAGTTATATCAAATTTCAAAACCAGCTTACGAAAAGACAGCTAAAAAATGGAATCAAAAATTTCTTTATAGTGTAACATGGCCAGCATCTGGTTTCTACTCAAATAAAAAAATGACTTCTTTTAAAGACTTTAAAGGTGTAAAAACAAGAACATATGATAAAAACTCTGCTTCATTTGTAAACTCTGCTGGTGGAAATGCAGTTGCACTTCCTTGGGGAGAAGTATATTCTTCTTTAAGAACTGGTCTAGTTAACTCTGTTGTAACTTCTTCTTCATCTGGAAAAGATGGTAAATTTTGGGAAGTATTAAGTAACTTTACAAAAATCAAGTATGCCTTTCCTTTACAAGCGGTTACTATTAACTTAGATTACTGGAATTCTATGGATAAAGCTCAACAAGATGCAGTTTTAAAAGCGGCTAAAGAAATTGAGAAAAAACAATGGGCAGCTGTTAGAGTTGAAGACGCTACAGCTCAAGATATCATGACTAAAAATGGTATGAAGATTGATGAAGCAAGTCCTATGTTACAAAAACAATTGGGTGTAATTGCAAACAATATGTTAGTTGACTACCTTGCTGGTGCTGATTCACAAATCAAAGGTATCTTTGATGAGTATATCTCAACTGCAAGTCCAGCAGTTAAAAAAGTATTTAAACAATACAGAAAGTAAGACGATGGACTCTTTTTACTCTGGCGTAAATAAGCTTTCCCTTTGGGGAGCTTATTTGGCTTCGCTACTTTTGGTTTCTTTGGTGTGTTTGGTGTTAACAGAAATTTTTATCAGACATTTTTTTGATATGTCTACAATGATTGCAGATGAGTATAGCGGATATATATATTTAGCTTCAATTTTTTTAGGACTGGCGTATACGTTTAATGAAAAAGCTCATATTAGAATTAACATTGTTACTTCAAGAATGAGTGAAAAGTCAAATACTATTATTGACGTGTTTGCAGGAGTGATTACCATTGTTGTGTTGTCTTTTGCACTTTATAGAACTATTTTGTACACTTACGATTCATATGAAATGGATATGTTATCAGAGGCTGTTTCTGAAACACCTCTATATTTGACCCAATTGGTGATGCCTCTTGGATTGTCTATGTTAATTTTAAGTGTAATTGTTTTTGTATTAAAAGGATTGAAAAATGATAACTGATCCCCTGATTATGGCAATCATTGTTATTGGAGTAATGTTTGCATTTTTATTATCATCTATTTGGATTGGTATGGCTTTACTTTTAACAGGTATTGTTGGAATGTTGGTTTACGAACATAATTTACCTGCTACGCTTTCAATATATGACAAAATTGGAGATTTACTGGCTGGTTCACTTTATGATTCTTTGAACTCTTGGTCTTTGGCCGCCTTGCCCATGTTTATATTAATGGGTGAAATATTGTATAAGTCTTCTGTGTCTACAAAGTTACTTAATGGTTTGATGCCTTGGTTAAATTATGTACCAGGGAAATTACTTCATGTAAATGTAGCAGCGTGTTCACTGTTTGCTGCTGTTTCTGGATCTAGTGCAGCTACAACTGCAACGGTTGGAAAAATCACTTTAGAAGAACTACAAAAAAGAGGATATTCAAAGTCCTTGGCTTTGGGTTCATTAGCTGGAAGTGGAACTTTGGGATTTTTAATACCACCTAGTTTAATCATGATTATATATGGTGTATTATCGGATGTTTCAATTGGAAAACTCTTTATGGCAGGTATTTTACCTGGGTTATTATTGGCGACATTGTTTTCATTTTATATTATGATAGTTGCTAAAATGGATCCAAGTGTAGAACCTGCCGAAGAGCAAAAATTTACAGTACAAGATAAAATAAACTCAATTAAAGACTTGTTTCCTGTAATATCATTAATTACTCTGGTATTGGGTTCAATTTATGGTGGATATGCAACACCCACTGAAGCTGCTTCTTTAGGAGTTGCTGGCTCAATTGCTCTGGCTATTTACTTTAAAAGTTTTAATCTTGAAATTTTAAAAAATGCCTTATTAAACTCAATTAAAACATCAGTTATGATTAGTTTTATTATTGCAGCTGCTGGGTTTTTATCTCATGTGATTGGGTTTTTAGGAATAGCTCGTGCTTTAAGTGAATATATTGGAGCATTAGGATTATCTCCTATGATGTTAATCTTAATCATTGGAATTATGTATGTGGTTCTGGGAATGATCTTAGATGGGATTTCTATAGTCGTAATGACTTTACCAATCGTACTTCCAATTGTAGTTCTCGCTGGCTTTGATCCATTATGGTTTGGTATATTTCTTGTCTTTATGGTTGAGTTATCTCAAATAACACCACCTGTTGGGTTCTCACTCTTTGTGATACAAAGCATAAGTGGAGAGAAGATTGAGTACATATTAAAAGCTACGATGCCATTTTTCGCTTTGATGGTAGTTGCTGTTGCTTTAATCACTTACTTCCCTGAAATTGTTCAATTCTTACCAAAGTATATGACTGAAAAATATTAATTAATATTGAGTTAACTTGAGATAAGTATTAAATGACTTATCTCATGGCTCATACTATCATACAACCTATTTCAAATGTAGTTAAACTGCTAAAGTTTTATTTCTTAATTGTAATCAAACATAAAATGGTGCTAATAATTGTTTTGTTTTAATGAAACAATATCTTGAATAAGTTATATTGTAGTGTGAAATACTCAATGAATTCTAAATGAATCAAGGAGTTTATAATGTCCCTTAATAAATTGTTTGTTGGAATTCTCTCAATAGTAATGTATTCCAATATTTATGCACAAACACTCAGATTAGTCACCTTAGAATATCCTCCTTATGAATACAGTGAAAATGGTAAACTAAAAGGTATGGCCGTAGAAGTAATCAAAATCATCTTTAAAGAAATGAAACAAGATATTAGTATTGAGGTGTTACCTTGGGCGCGAGCTATAAGGTACATCGAAGAGGGAAATCGTGATGCAATTTTTACTGCATACAAAAATCCTACTCGAGAAAAATTTGCTGATTATTCGTCTGAAGTTTTAATGCCACAAGTGGTTTCTTTTTTTGTAAAAAAAGGTTCAACTATAACTTTTAATGGTGACTTTGGGAAGCTTTCCCAATATAGTATAGGCGTGGTTCGAAAAGTAAGTTATGGGCAAAAACTAGATCTTGCTATAAAATCTGGCACTTTTAGAAGAATAGAAGAGGCCAATGACGGAACACAAAACTTTAGAAAACTAATAAAAGGTCGAATTGATATGATACCTAGTAATAAATATGGAGGCTATCATATCTTAAATAGACTGGGTGAAATCAATGAAGTAGAAGAACTTCCTATAAATATCCAATCAGTGCCTAGTTATCTTGCTTTTTCTAAAAAAAGAAATCTTAAAGATATACGAGATAAATTTGATGTGATTTTAAAACGACTAAAAGAAGATGGTACCTATTTGAAGATACTTGAAAGTTACTCTAAAAAATAAATTATATGCTCTTAGGAAGTGCTGTTGTAATAATAAATATAACCCACTTTAAACACAGTTTTAAGTGATATAATTTTATATTACAAAAATATTAGAACCCTAAAGGTGGGTAATTATTGTTTAATAAACAATATCTGAATAAATTATAATATAGTTTAGAATCAAGGAGTTAAGAATGACTTTTAGTAAACTGATTTTTGGAGTTTTATTTGTTTTTGTAACTTCTAATCTTTATGCTAAAACACTCAATCTGGTAACTTTTGAATATCCTCCTTATGAATACAGTGAAAATGGTAAACTAAAAGGTATGGCTGTTGAGGTAGTAAAATTGATTTTTAAAGAACTAGAAATTGATATTACCATAGAAGTATTACCCTGGGCTAGAGCTATTAAATATATTGAACATGGTGAACGAGATGCTATTTTTACTGCTTATAAAAATCCCGTACGTGAAAAATTTGCTGATTACTCTACTGAAGTTTTAATGCCTCAAATTGTTTCTTTTTTTGTAAGAAAAGGCTCACCTATCGTTTTTGATGGTGATTTTAATAAACTATCAAAGCATAGTATAGGCGTGGTTCGAAAAATTTCTTATGGACAAAAACTCGATCTTGCAATAAAAAATGGAATCTTCAAAAGAGTTGAGCAAGTCAATGATGTGACACAAAACTTTAGAAAACTTATCAAAGGGCGAATTGATATTATTCCAAACAGTAAATATGGTGGATATCATATTTTAAATAAACTTGATCAAGAGGATGAGGTAGATGAATTGTTTTTAAATATACAATCAGTACCTAGTTTTATTGCATTTTCTAAAAAAAGAAACCTCAAAGATATAAGAGATAAGTTTGATGTGATTTTAAAACGATTAAAAAACGACGGATCCTATTTACAAATACTTCAAAACTATTCTAAAAAATAAAAGTATTCCCTTATTTACTACATCGTGAAGTTAGATATTATTAGGTAAAAATATCTACAAACTCAATTTAACTTTATTAAATACTTTTTAAGTAAAACACACTGAGAACTCACTTGATTTTATTAATATTTTCATGTCATTTGATTGGTTAAAAACATGAATGATATAAGGATATTATTATGGTTGTACTCTTATTTGAATCAGATACATTTCTTTGTAATGAAATAAATTCTCAATTACTCACTAAAAATAATGAAGTTCACATTGCTCGTGATTTAGAAGAAGCTGTAGATTTACTTTATTTTTACAGATTTGACTTGCTATTATTTGAACTAACCTTGTCCACTATTGATATTATTGATGTATTGAAAGAATTTAGAGAGCGAGGAAATAGAACTCCTACTATATTTATATCAAGCTTGAACGATATATCCATTTTAAAAAGAGCCTATCATGCTGGATGTAATGATTATATTCAAATACCCTATAAATTTGAAGAGTTGGAAATAAGAATCAATTATATTAAAAAAGAATTTAATCTTGAAAATAAGGGCTCTTTTTTTATTGGTAATGAAATGATATTTGACATGTCAAATTTTCTCATTATTAAAGACAATCAAAAGATTCCTTTACCAAAAAAAGAAGCTTATATTTTAAAATATTTTTTAGAAAATAAAAATAAAACCATATTAACGGATGATTTGATCGTCAACATATGGGAATACAACAATGCACCATCTGTTTCCACAATAAGAACATATATAATGAACTTGCGAAAAATTATTGGCTCACAACATTTTACAACCGTTAAGGGTATTGGATACCGTTTTAATCAATAAATTGCTAATTCTTAAACAAATATCTATTATCGTAACTCCACGATTCCTCCATGAAGACTCAATGTTCTCTCCATAAGAACTCCACGTTTACTCCATGAAAACTCCATGTTTTCTCCATAATTCTGTTGCTACAATTACCTCACATTTTGAACATGTCCGATGTTCATTATTGTTTAATTTGCCTCTTGTAAATTCGCAATTTATAAATAAGAGACCAAGTTTAGTTATTCAAATTTCAATAGGAGAAATAATGAATAGATTCATTAAGAGTAGTTTAGTAGTAAGTAGTTTAGTAGCAGGAATGACCTCAAGTAGTTTCGCAGCAGATAGTTTGGCAGAATCATTTTCAAATGGAAAATTTAAAGGTGGACTAAAGTCATATTTCTTTGCAAAAACTTATGAAGATTCATCAAAAAAAGATCCTTCAATTTGGGTAAATGGTGGTTACTTAAACTATGTGACTGACTCATTAAACGGATTGACTTTAGGTGCAACATTACAAACTTCACATGTTAACCATAAAAAAGCCAATGCCAATAATGCTACTTATGATCGTTGGATGGATGCTAGTGGATCTGTTTTGTCAGAATCTTATGCAGATTATAAACTAGGAAAGACTGCTTTAAAAGCTGGTAGACAATATGTTTCAACACCTTTAGTCTTGGGATCTGGTAGTAGAGTTATTAAAGAAGCCTTTGAGGCATACCTTCTTACAAATACAGATCTTCCAAGTACAACGATCATTGCTGGTAAAATTTCAAAATATCAAACAAGAACAGATTCAGCAGGTGGAGTTAGTAAATTTGCACAAGGAAGAATTGGTAGTAACGAGATGACAACCAAGGGTGCAAAAACTGTTTATATTAAAAACAATTCTATTGAAAACTTAACGCTTCAAGGACAATATTTAGATGTAACAGATTTGTATACAACTCTTTATATGGATGCTACGTATAAGATTGATGCGCCGATGAAACCTTATCTTGCCGCACAATATTACGACACAAGCTATGATAGCTCATCAACAGCAGATAATTCTATGTATGGTGTAAAAGCTGGGTTGAATGTTGATGGACTTAAATTACACCTGTCATATACATCTGTAAGTAAAGATAATGGTTCATATGTGAAAAGAGGTCTTGGACAATCTGCCTATAAATCATATACTGCTTCATGGGATAGTGCAGGTTGGAAATCATACGCTCCAGGTGCAGACTCTTGGCAGTTTGGTGCATCTAAAAGTTTTGGAAATGTAAGTACTCTGTTTAGATATTCAAACTACGATGTACCAACTGCAACTTCAAACCTTAAAGAGATGAATTTTAATATAGGATATAAGTTTTCTGGTGAATTGAAAAACCTAAAAGCTTCAGTGACTTATTCAATGTTAGATTATGATGTAGAAAATGGTGATAATAACACTTTACAAACAAAACTTATTTATTCTTTTTAAGAAGTTTATTTGTTCTATAAAAAGGTTTGAAACTCTTCAAACCTTTTTGATCTTTAACAGATGTCTTAAAACTCAAATACTATAAATATCGGAGTTGATTGAAAATTACCTGGAATTTCGAAATCAATCATAAGCCGCGAACTTGATACTTCGATATTTATTGAATAATATATAATCACATTTTAAACATACTACAATATCACTACGTATAATAAATATTTAAATAGTATTTACACACTTCAAACACATCCACACCCGTTACAATTTTATTAACACTAAAAAAAAGGAGTTAGTATGAGAAAAAGTTTGTTAGGTGGTTTAGCACTATTGTTACTTACATCAAGTGTGTATGCAGCCCCAGAAAAATTAAGAGTAGTTGGTTCTTGGAGTAGTTTGTCTTTATATAAAGAGTATGAAAAACCATATTGGAAAAAAGAGTTTAATAAAGACTTTGCAGATACAAAAGTAAGACTGAGTTCACTTGGACAAGTTAAACTTAAAGGAGCTGCAGTTTATAGACAGCTTTCAAAAGGTGTATTTGATGTTGTTTCAACTGTTGGTGGGTATGTAGTATCTGATTCACAAGCTATTGCAGGGTTAGACTTTCCAGCATTGGCAAATGACATTCAAACAGCTAAAAAAATTGTAGAAGCTTATAAACCTACTTTAGAGAGTGCACTTAAAAAAGATTTTAATTCTAAGTTATTAGGTGTAGTTCCTTATCCTTCTCAAGTATTATTTTGTAAAGATAAAGTGACTTCTCTGGCATATTTAAAAGGTAAAAAGATTAGAGCTTCAGGATGGACGGTTGCAGAGTTTTTAGATGGAATTGGGGCAACTGGAATTACTATGTCTTATAGTGAAGTACCACAAGCACTGCAAAGAGGTGTGGTTGATTGTGCCGTAACTGGTGGACTGTCTGGGTATTCTTCAGGTTGGGGTGAAGTTGCAAACAATTTATATCCTCTACCAATTGGTGGATGGGCATATGTAATTACAGCTATGAATTTAGACACTTGGAACAAATTTTCAAAAGATGAACAAGCTAAGTTATTAAGTTCAATTGACTCAAAAATCACAGTTCCAGCATGGAAAAAAACTGATTATGAAACATCTGAGGGTGAAAAGTGTCTTACTGGACAAGAATGTTCATATGGAAAAGCAAACGCTATGACTTTAGAAAAAGTGCAAGACTACGATAAAAGAATTGCTCGAAAAATACTTATTAGAAATGTAATTCCTAAATGGGTTAAAAAAGTATCTCCTGAAGTAGTTGCTCAATGGAACGCATCTATTGGAAAAGTTGTTGATATAGAAGCAAAATAGAGGAATATGTTATGGTTAAAAAATTAAAGAAAAATTCTGAATATTTTATATATTTGTGTGGGATTTTACTTTTCTCCTCTGTACTGTTAATCAGTGCAGAGGTAGTTTTAAGAAAATTCTTTTTGTTCTCTTTTGGTGCTGCTGATGAGCTGTCTGGTTATGTCTTGGGTATTATTATATCTTGGTCTTTAACCTATGTTTTGTTTGAAAAAATGCATATTCGAATTGATGTGATTTATGAAAAGATCTCACATAAATCTAAAAAATTATTTGATGTAATTGCGATGTTTTTTACTTTCTGTTTTAGTTTGCTATTGACGTATTTTTCTTTTGATGTTGTTTATACTTCAATTATAAAAAACTCAACAGCCAATACTCCTCTTGGAACACCATTATGGATACCGCAACTTATATGGTGGTTGGGTTTCGCATTCTTTTCTGTGGTGGTTTGTATTTTGTTAGTAATGTCTATTCGAACATTTTTTAGCAATAAAAGTAATGACTATACTAGTGTTTCAAAGGAGCAGTCATGAGTTTGGTATTAATTTCAGTTGTTGTTTTATTATGCCTTTTATTTCTTTCAGTTCCTGTGGCTTCAACCATTGCAGGTGTGGGGATGTTGGTAGGATACTTTTTCTCTGATTTTCCTATATTTGAATCTATTGGAGAAGTAACTTGGAGTGCGAGTACTGATTTTTTATTACTTTCTATTCCTTTTTTTGTTTTATTGGGTGAAATACTTCTTCATTCTGGAATTGCAAAAAATATCTACTTTGCCTTACAAAAATGGTTGTCTTGGTTACCTGGTGGTTTGTTACATGCAAATATTGCATCTTCAGCAATATTTTCATCTATCTCAGGATCTTCAGTGGCAACAGCTGCCACCATTACCACTGTAGCAATGCCTCAAAGTGAAAAATATGGATACAAACCAGGTCTATTTGCAGGCACAATAGCAGCTGGGGGAACCTTGGGTATTTTGATTCCACCCTCAATTAATTTAATTGTATATGGATTTCTAACCAACAGTTCAATTCCAAAACTATTTATCGCTGGACTTGTTCCTGGAATTTTATTGTCACTATTATTTATGACTTTTATTTTAATTTATTCACTGATAAAAAAAGACAGCAGTATTGTTAATGATAAAGTTACTTGGGGTGAGCGACTAAGTGCCTTAAAAGATTTGGTTCCAATTCTGATATTGTTTGTACTTATCATGGGCTCAATTTATACGGGTTTTGCAACACCAACTGAGAGTGCTGCCATAGGTGTTTTAGCTGCACTTGCTATTGTATACTTTAACTCACTTCTAACATTAGATGTGATTAAAAAATCAATTCAAGGAACTATCCGAACCACTGGAATGATTATGTTTATTATTGTTGCAGCCAATTTTCTAAACTTTGTGTTGGTTTCTATTGGATTAACAGATGAACTGGCTTATTTTGTAGAAGAATTAGAAATATCAAAATATACCATGTTATTTGTTGTTACCATTTTATTTATAGTCTTAGGCTTATTTATTGAAACCTTGTCTTTGATGGTGATTACCATTCCTATCATTGCTCCTGTGATGATTGCAATTGGATTTGATAGTATTTGGTTCGGAATTTATCTTATCATTTTAATTGAAATGGCATTGATTACTCCTCCTGTAGGATTAAATTTATATGTGGTTCAAGGTATTAGAAATAAAGGAAATATTACGGAAGTGATGAAAGGGTGTTTTCCTTTTGTATTGATTATGTTATTGATGGCATTTTTGTTGGTTCTATTTCCTCAGATTACACTATTTTTAGTGCAATATGTATAAAGGTTTAAAATGAATGCAAAAGAACTAAGAGCAAAAATAGCAAAGAACGAATTTAATAAACCCACTTCAGGGCAGTGCACGGGACAGTTACAAGCAAATATGCTTGTGATCCCAAGTGCATATGCAGACGCTTTTGAAGCGTTTGCTAATGCCAATAAAAAAGCCATTCCTGTTCTGGAAATAATCAAGGGTTCATATATTTCAGAACATTTGGCAGAGGGTGCAAATTTATTAAATGAATTGCCTTCTTACAACATCATCAAAGATGGTGTTGTAGTAGAAACTGTGAATAATATAGAAAAGTATTATGATGAAGATTTGGTGTTTTTTTTAATTGGTTGTAGTTTTACTTTTGAGACTTCATTAATAAATAATGATATTGCTTTGCGGCATGTGGATTTAGACTTAAATGTTTCAATGTACAATACAAATATTGAACTCAATCCCGTTGATATGTTTTCTGGAAAAATGGTGGTTTCTATGAGACCTGTAAAAAAAGATAGGGTTGCAGATGCTTGTGTGATTACGAGTCATTATCCAAGTGTTCATGGCAGTCCTATTCAAGTGGGATATCCAAATATGATTGGAATAGAGGATATTAATACCCCTGAGTATGGAGATAAGGTAGAAATTAAAGAGGATGAAATTCCTTTGTTTTGGCCTTGTGGTGTGACCACTCAAAATGTATTAAGTGAATTAAAACTTCCTTTTGCCATCACCCATGCACCTGGATTTATGTTTGTGAGTGATAAACTAGACCGTGAGTATTATATTTAACTCTCAACTAATTTATAACCTTCTTGTATAACATTTTGAATAATGTTTACAGGAAGTTTTTTTCTTAATTCTTTAATAAATGTTTTTAAAGCATTATCTGTCATAACCTTATCAGCCCATAAATAATCTTGAATAATATCGTATGTGGTAATTAACTTTCGGTTTTGATAAAGAAGTTCTAAAAAGTCTTTCTCTTTTTTTCGTAAAACGACAACTTCATCTTTGTAATATAAAGTACTGTCATCCGTATCTAAATAAGTAGAGGGTGCCAGTTGTAATCTGGTATTGTGTTGTTCACACAAAGCACTTGATATGGCCTCAAATAAGCTTTCATTGGTGGTTGGTTTTAAAATATAATGATCAATTTTCAAGTTAATTAGTTTTAATAAATACTCTTCTTTTGAATAAGCACTTAAAATAATAATAGGTGTGGCTAAATTGGTTTTTCTAATACGTTTTACCAACTCTATACCATCTCCATCTTGCATTTCAATATCAGAGATCAATAAACTGGGTTTTTTATCTAAAAATAAATCATAGGCATCATAACCGTTGTCTGCCTCATATACTTCTTTAAAATAAAACTTAAGGGTATTGACCATTCTTCTTCTTATCTCATCATCATCTTCTGCTAACAAAACAGTGTGGTTTTGTAATATCTCTTTTAATTGGATCATCGTTTCCTCTTTACTTTTTAAATTATCAGATGCTAATTGTAAAAATAGCACCTTTTTCATCATTGTGAACGTTTAGTTTCCCTTGCATATTTGTTTCAATAATCATTTTAGACATGTATAATCCAAGTCCTGTCCCTTGCGATTTTTTTGTGGAAAAGTAAGGGTCGAAAATTGATTCAATTTGGTCTTTATTAATCCCACCTGCATTGTCTTTGACTTTTACTATAGATAAACCATCTTTGACATCAATATTTATGACGATATTTGCATTTTTAACGTGATTCATAAGTAAAGCATCTTTTGCGTTGACCAGTAGATTTAAAATCACTTGGGAGTATTCTCTTTGATATCCCTGGATCTGCTTGTCTTGGATCACTTCAAAGTTTAGTACAATGTGTTGGTTAATTAAAGATTCTTTGATTAATCCAATGGCTTCTTTACAAGCTTTAGATACATAGAAGTCTTCTTTATTCTTTTCAGGTTTAAAGAAGTTTTTAAAATCTTCGATGGTTAAAGACATAAATTGTATGATTTTAGTGGCATCGTTGGTGGCACCCAGAAGAAATTTGTCATTGGCTTTTTTAAAAGCAATGGTGGTTTCAACTTCCATCATAATTCCAGCTAATTGACTTAAAGGTTGTCTCCATTGATGGGCAATCATATTTAGCATCTCTCCCATTCGGGCCAGTCTTGATTGTCGTAACATGGTTCTGTCTTTTTGTTTTGCTTCTTTTAATGCCAGATCAATTTTCACATGAAGGTTTTGATTTAAATCTTTTAGTTTTAACTCTTTTCTGTGTACTTTATCTTGGTATTTCTTAAAAGTATTGTTAATTTGCTGTGATATTATCATAGATAAAAATGAAATAAATATCATAAGAAAAAATGCGATTATGATAGTGTTTTGTATGTATGTATCAATTTTGTTCTCTAAATCATTTTTCTTATTTAAAATGACCTCATGAATCTCATCCATATAAATCCCAGTACCAATCACCCAATTCCATTCTTTATATAGTTGAATAAAAGCCAGTTTTTGTGTCGCTTGTGATTTATGGGGTTTTGGCCAGTAGTATTCTAAAAAATTACCCTGAGGATTTTTTATGGCCAGCCTGATGAACTTTTGTACAAAAAGAAATCCGTTCGCATCTCTTAAGTTGGTGTCATCTGTGTTAATGTCTTCTTGTCTATACGGGTGAGCTAGCAGTTTATTGGTATTGGTATGAATCCAAAAATAGTTGTTGTTTCCAAATCGTATGTATTCAACCCAGCGGGCAATTGAGTATTTTAAGTCATCTAAATTATAAAAAATATCTTTGATTAAAACCACTATGAGTTTTTCTTCTTTAAGATATTTATAAAAGTAAAGATTGGTTTCATCTTCAAGGGCAAATAATTGCTTTTCTTCTAGAAGGGAAGTTTTTATGTCATTGATTTGGTATTGTTGAAAAAAAACATCTGCATGTTTATATAGTTTGTCTTTGTTCAAATCGTAAATTATAAAATCTGTATTTGAATTTGCATTTTGAAGTACATAATCTTCATAGGAAGTTGAAGTATTATTTTGTTGCAATAGTAATTGGGTAAAGGCATTCATTTGTATTTTGATATTTTTTTTAGTATTGGTAATCATTAAGTTTTTATGATAATCAATATAATTAAATATATATCCAATTTCTTTTTGTAATACAACTTCTTGTTTTTGAATATACTCCTTCTCTAATTGAATACTCTCTGTTTTAAAATAATCTTTTTGAGTTTTAATAAAAGAATACAAGATGATTATTACTAAGATTATGATGGTAAATATGGGAGTTAATATAATAAGTTTTGGTATGTTTTTTTCACTGAACAAAAATACTCCTTATAGTAATATCTTATGATATTAAAATGAAATGAGTTAGAGGTGTGTAACTTAATTATTTTACTATAAAATGAAGTTATTTATCAAATTTGTTAAAAACTTCAATAACCCACTTCCAACCCTCCTTGCTTGGTTATACTTTTAGCAATATTTAGTATCAAAACAATAGGGCATTTAATAGACTTTATTATACTATCTTTTGTTAAAATTAAAAAAATTAAACAATGATTTAAAAACTCACCTAGAACACACTTGTGCTGGGTAAAATTTTTTTATAAAACCAATAAGACAAGTAGCTAATACTTGTGTTTGATTGAATAGTAAGGGTTAATATGCAGATAAAACTTAAT
>Ga0209826_1000516_pt1 | contig 27603 bp, 23 predicted proteins | sample GOMGulsemesocosm_5_FD_184637 | JGI IMG/M metagenome (GOLD analysis project Ga0209826, IMG submission 184637) | Methane-oxidizing microbial communities from mesocosms in the Gulf of Mexico - GOM15C Gulf of Mexico (SPAdes) (version 2) | ecosystem: Environmental > Aquatic > Marine > Cold seeps... | reverse complement strand
ACGAGAAGTCTGGATTGAGTGAGCCCAGCATTGACCTAATGAACGCTGACCGCCTTGAATACCTCAACAAGCTGGGTATGGCTTACCTTAACCAAGACGTTGACGCGCAATATGTGTCTCTCGTGAGCGCATAACCTCCACGCTTAATACGTACCAAGCCGCATCAACTTAGCCCGTCACCTCAGCCCGTCAACTTTGACGGGTTTAAGCTTTTCTTAATCCCCGCAACACCCCGAACAGCCTCTAGTCTTGCAGACGGTACGACCCACAACATGGGCTAGGCCACCCACTAAGTTACGCTTTCATTGACTACCTTAAAACAAGCCCACAACACAACTATCAAAGCCCCTCCCGACATAGGCCAGGGTAAGAAATAACAGGCCTTACCCGCCAGAAAGGTAAAGTATTGTTTCTTATGTCTTACAACTGATATTTTAGTCACACTTTTTAATTAATGTGACATATACTGTTTTTAGATTAACGAGCACTGCTCACAGGCAAGCTAATGTATTCATGAAAACCGCGACTAACCGATACAACGTGTTGAACGCGGAATGTTTCAAATTATAAAGCTGATTGAGGATAAGAAGATGGCGAGAAAAGAACCTGCTACAGCCGCCGATTATGGCCTAGGCCCTTATGAATACCCACGCGGCTGGTTCGTCATTGCCGAAGCCAAACAATTAGACGAAGGCCCTATGGCCGTCACCTATTTTGACAAGGACTTCGCCCTCTACCGTGGTGAGTCTGGCCGTGTTGTACTGCTAGATGCTTACTGTAAGCACATGAATACACACCTCACCGCCAGTGGCTCAGCCCACATAGTGGCCACCGACAAGCAGATCGAAGGCGACTCGATTCGCTGCCCCTACCACGCTTGGCGTTACGATGCAGACGGCCATGTCGATGACATCCCATACCACGATGGCCCCTGCCCTAAGTCAGCCTCTCTCGGTTCATACCCTGTGCGCGAAGTCATGGGCATGATCATGATGTGGCACCACCCAGAAGGTGGCGAGCCGGAATTTGAGCCACCATTTGTGGACTGGTGGGAATTCGACAATGTGATCAAGCAGGATATGGATCTACTGGGTAACGTGCCGATTAATGGTATTGAGATAGTCGATAACATGGCCGATTGTCGCCACCTAGGCCCTACACACGGCTCCCCTTGCGAGTACTTTGAAAACGAGATGCGCGATAATATCGTCATCCAGCGCCAGGGTGGCTTCCTCGCCTCTTACCAAGCGCAGCTCGATACCGTCACCTGGTACACCGGCCCAGGTATTTTGCTGTCAAAGCAAACCTTTGGTCCGGTCACCATGTTCGAAATCATCTGTAACACCCCGGTTGAAGCGGGTGTATCAGCCTGCTTCCATGGGTCTATCTGCCTGTCTGCCAACACTCCAGCAACAGCGGAAGACATTGCCGGTGCCAAGCAGTTACAGGACGGTGTGCTTGCCGCTTTTGCCGCGGACTTCCAAGTTTGGCAGAACAAGAAACCCGCCACCAAGATCATGCGCTTGAAGAGCGACGGTCCATTCCACAAAGTGCGCGAGTGGTACGGTCAGTTTCACATGGATGCACAGGAAGCCAAGGCGGTGCAGGCATCCGTTAACGGCACACACTACATCCCAGGCTTTCCGCCCGCGGATGAGACCCGTAAAAACGGCAACTACGAAGACAACTGCTTCGTAACCCGCGGTCTTGACGGGGACACACACAGAGGTCAGTGAGTGTTGTCATTTTGTTAACAATAAAAAGGCCAGCAAATGCTGGCCTTTTTATTTCTGCTGATAAGCCAGCTCAATCTATTTTAATGCTGATATCCACACTGGCGCCGCCAACACTTGGGAGGTCGGTGACACTCTCCGCGAATTTCAAGATTGGTTTCGCGCCAATAGAAACGCGAGACGATTCCGGCTTCGAATCAAACATGCCCTGCAGCTTTATTGCCTGATGATCATCTTCAAACAGTAACTGATCGCCTTCCGGCTCAAGTGCGTCACTGCGCAACAACGCTTTGGACCGCGCAATCATATCGGCACTGCTGACAACTGTCTTCGGTTCTAACACAGCGCTATTAACAGCCTGATCAGGTAGAACCTCGCCAGAAGGCGACTCCGTGCACGCGACCAACACGGCCGCGCACACACCCACGAAAAACAATTCTCTGGCCATGCTTTAGCCTTTTGAAAATGAACTTCCGTTACCTGGTGAAGCCATCACGATTAAACCGTAAAACTTTACGGCCAAACAAACAATGCCCCCATAAACTCCGTAACAATATTTAATCAGGCTTTCAGTGGCGTGATTGGTAAATTCTCATCTTATTTCTAATACAAAAAAACCAAAACCACGATCATCAAACCCTTCAACCAACAGCCGATCATTACCGCCAGACTCCGTGCCATTACACACCGACTTGGAAGAGGCCGCGTAAACGATCACGTTGTAGTAGACGCCCTCAACGCTGGCGTGTACTTGATCAAACCCCGAATGGACAATCACCTCATGGTGCTCGTCTTTACTGATGTTCGACATCACGGCTTTATTGACAACAGTACCCCTTAACCCATCCGCCCTGTCCGTCCGAACGATGTAGCGCCCCAAACCGACATTATCGCCGCAGTTGTTTGTAATTTCCGCCTGTAAGCGAAAGTCCACTAACTGGCCGGCCTCAATCGAAAGAGGCCCTATTGAATAAAGTACCTGATAATCTCTGGCCATTATATTTGGCCGTACCGGTATGTAGGCTACCAGTTCCTTATCCGTACTGTGGAGGACCTTACTTTGATCGTGGGCTGCCAACATCGTCGAAATACCCATCAACATGAGTATGCACAGAATCGACGACAGAGAACGAATGAATATTATTGGACGCACGATCACCTCTTTTATAATTGATGCGGTCAGACGAAAAAAGGCTCACTGACGTCGCTTATACGCCGCCAGTGAGCCCCTCTAGTATGCGTCACAAATTACTGGCTAACCCTTCAAACTCTTAGTCACCACCTCGAATACATCCTTGGACAGTTCCGGCGTATTCAAAATACGCTCCAGGGCTGCCTGCATGAGCGTTTGGCGTGCACTGTCGTACTTACGCCACTTGGTTAACGGCGTGAGTAACCGCGCCGCCATTGACGGGTTTAAACCATTAAGGATAATAATTTGTTCAGCTAGGAAGTCGTAGCCTGAGCCATCGGCGAGGTGGAAATTCATTGGGTTATTGCTCGCAAAAGCGGAAATAACCGAACGCGCCTTGTTGGGGTTTTTAATATCAAACGCTGGGTGCTGCATCAGCGCTCTCACCCGGGCCAGACCGCCTGGTAACGAACAGGTGGCCTGCACCATCAACCACTGGTTCACCACCAAGGCTTCATCCTTCCACTTTTCAAAAAACTCAGCGAGACACGCCTTGGCTTGAGTATCCGCTGCCGCCGTATTGACCAATGCAGCTTGCGCAGAGGCTACGTCGGTCATGTTGTTATGGGCTTTGAACTGAGCCACGCACAGGCCTATAGCCGGTTGCGTTTCGAGCGCCATGATGTAGCTGAGGGCAACGTTTTTCAAACTGCGTTGGGCAACTTCGCTCGCTGCAGGCGAAAACACACCTTCCGAGGTATTGGCTCTATAGGCCTGTATAAATTCATTGGCCAATGCCTGAACGATCTGCTTCTTCACGTAATTGCGCGCAAAGTGAATAGCTTCGACATCTATTTGTTCACTGATTTCACTCAAGTAAGCTTCGCTCGGCAGCGTTAACATCAACGCAACCATGGCCTTATCTAGAGATTCATCGGCGAGCACCGAGCGGTAGGCCTCAACCAAGCGCGCATCAATTGTTGGCGTTTCATCGCCCGCACGATAAGCCGTCATCACATCGTGCAACACCTTAACAGCCAACTGCTGACTCGCATCCCAACGACAGAAACCGTCGTCTTCACGGCTCATCAAGCTCATCAACTGATCACGGGAATATTCAAAATTCAACTTCACCGGCGCGGAGAAGCCACGCAACAATGCCGGCGTTGGTTTTTCTGGCACATCGCTAAACGTGAAGGTTTGGCTCGCCTGTGTCAGCTCCAATACCGTGTGAGTATTGTCAGGCGTATCACTATTAAGCGGCGCACCCTTTTGTTTAATGGCCAGGTTGCCAGCATCGCCCAAGAGACCAAGAGCAACCGGAATAACCAATGGCTGTTTCTCTGCAGCGCTTGCCTCAGGCGTGCTTGTACAGCTCTGGGTAAAGGTTAACGAATACTCGCGGCTTTTTTCATCGTAGGCATCGCTCACAGATAAAAGAGGCGTCCCGGCTTGAGAATACCAGCGGGTGAACTGTGTTAAGTCACGGCCGCTGGCGTCTTCCATAGCACTGATAAAGTGTTCGATGGTAGAGGCCTCACCATCGTGACGGTCAAAATACAAATCACTTCCCTTACGGAAAGTAGCGGCACCGAGCAGCGTATGAATCATGCCCACCACCTCGGAGCCCTTTTCATAGACAGTCAGGGTGTAGAAGTTGGATATTTCAATGTACGAGGCCGGACGCACTGGGTGCGCCATCGGGCCACCATCTTCAGCGAACTGTAAGGTGCGCAGAAAGCTGACATCCTCGACACGTTTTACGGTGCGCGAGTTCATGTCAGAAGAAAACTCGGAGTCACGGAAAACAGTAAAGCCTTCCTTAAGGCTTAACTGAAACCAGTCGCGGCAGGTGACGCGGTTACCCGACCAGTTATGGAAGTACTCGTGGGCGACAACGCCCTCTACACGTTGAAAGCCCATGTCGGTGGTGGTGTTTGGGTTGGCCAGCACACACGATGTGTTGAAAATATTGAGGCCCTTGTTTTCCATGGCCCCCATGTTGAAGTCATCAACGGCAACGATCATAAAGATGTCGAGATCGTATTCGCGGCCGTAGACTTCCTCGTCCCACTTCATTGATTTTTTCAGCGACAACATCGCGTGATCGCATTTATCCAAGTCTTTGGTTTCTACGAAAATTTGCAGCGAAATTTCACGACCACTCATCGTCGTGAAAGTATCGTCAACGGAATCTAAGGTACCGGCCACCAGGGCAAACAAATACGCTGGTTTCATGAAGGGATCATGCCAAGTAGCAAGGTGACGACCGCCTTCGAGGTCTTTTCGCTCGGTGGGGTTGCCGTTTGACAGCAGCACTGGGTAGGTCGCTTTGTCCGCAACCACCGTGGTGGTGAATTCGCTCATCACATCTGGGCGATCAAGGTAGTAAGTTATCTTACGAAAGCCCTCGGCTTCACACTGGGTACAAAACATCGTACGAGATTTGTACAAACCTTCAAGGCTGGTATTGTCCTGCGGGTTAATTTCCACTTCGGTATTGAGTGTGAAGCTGTCACCCAACGCATGAATCGTCAGGCTTTCTGCGTCCACACTGTAATCCGTCTCACCGAGTACTTTTCCATCAATCGCCACGGCCAGCAGTTTAAGCTCAACACCGTGCAGCACTAACGGCGCGGCCGGGTGGACACCTGCTGGATTGCGGCGAATAGTCAGCTCAGCCTTAACGCGGCTGTGATCTTCGAAAAGGTCAAATCGTAATTCAGTGCGTTCAATCAAAAAATCGGGCACCTGATAATCTTTCAAAAATATGGTCTTAGGCTGCGTATCCGTTGCGGTCATGGGGTGATTCCTAGGGGATGACTGACCCGACGTAAAAGCGTCGGGCGAAAAAGTATGAAAGACAGTTAAATGATGGGGACGTGGCGCGGTGATTCAAGGGCAACGCGAGCATTAACAATGCCACCCTTGCCCTTGAATCAGACGCTGTAAACGGTTTTATTCTCCGTAGACCTCAACGTGATAGGAGCCAAATTTACGAATATTAATCACACCGGTATCAAAAATAAGATACTGGCCTTTAATACCCTGCAGCACACCTTCAACCACAGGGTCTTTATCAAAGTTGTGGCTTGCAATTTTCGTCGGATATTCCTGAACTGGGTAATCGAAGGTCCACTCTTCGCGCTCGTCCAAACGCAACAAGGCCATGTCACCGTGCTCAGAGCGCAGTGCTTTTAAACCGGGCTCGACCAGGTCAAACAAACGGTCGGCTTGCTCAACCAAGTCACACTCTTTAATCTCGCCTTTGAGCATTGTTCGCCAATTGGTTTTATCCGCCACATGTTCCTTGAAAAGGACTTCAACCAATCCCGATAACTGACGTGTGGCCACACGCATAATGGGTAAGGCCGCCACAGCGCCCTGATCCATCCAACGTGTCGGCACCTGGCTGACACGTGTAATACCCACTTTTATGCCCGATGAATTTGCCAAATATACGATGTGGTCGGTCATACAAAAACTCTCGCCCCATTCCGGCTGGCGGCACGTGCCCGCGGCGTAATGACAACGCTCGGGGCTCATGATGCAGCTGTCGCAGCTGGCCAATTTTTGCATACACGGGTAGCAGTGACCTTGCGCAAAGCTCTTTTTTGTTTTGCGGCCACAGTGGCTGCAATGGATATCGCCCACATACTGCAAACGCAGCTGCTGACCTATGCGGTCATTGAGGTTCAACAACTGATCATCGAGCGGCAGCTGATAACACACCTGCTCTGGCGTGTGCTCTGTATGCATTTTCTTTAGGTGGCCGGCAGCCAACAGTTTTAACATAGTCATCTCGTCTTAATAACATCCGGCGTACACATAACAATCAATGCTCAGCCCTTGAAGTAATGGCGCTTATTCTATGGGTATCTGCCGACTCGATAAAGACAGATCTTCAATCAGTTGTTAGTCCCCATTGATCTATAGGTATCGCGTATTAAAAAGCCCCCACAAAAGCACCGTTATAACGATGTTTTTGTGAGGGCCAATAAAACCACCCTTATAAAAGAGAACGTTTAAAAGCGGTAGCGCCCCTGTATCGCAAATGAACGTGGGCGCTCAGGTATACCGTAGTAAGAATTGCTCGCGGTTGTTGGCACATCGTTGTTCCAGACTCGGGTTGACTCATCGGTTAGATTCTTCCCTATGAGAGCCACAGACCAAATATCATCCACACTGGCCAGAGCAACCCGGGCATTAAAACGCAAGTTAGAGCCGTGTAGGGTATTGGGGTCAAGATCCAGCGCTGAATAGAATTCGTCCGTGTAGTTTGCATCCAGCGAGCTACGTAACTCGACATTGTCGCTCATCGGCACTACCCACTGGGCATTCACGTTGTAGCTCCACTCCGGTGCATACAACAGCGTACGACCGCTCAGGTCTTGCCCACCACTTTCACCCGCCGTTATATTACTGCCATCATCGCCCAGACAACCTGGGTTATTAACCGGATCGGTTGCTTGCGGGATGGTACAGGTAGCTCCCATGAATGTACTGTAGGTAGCATCGAGGTAAGCGACAGAAGCACCCAGAGTAAAACCCTCAGCCAAGAGCCAGCGACCGTCTACTTCCACCCCCTGGCTGACCGCTTCACCAGCGTTGCCTACGCGGAATACATCACCGACCAGTGAGCTTACCTGTAAATTTTCATACTCCATACGGAACACAGCCACATTCAAATTGGCAGCGCCGCCGGCGAGGGTCATTTTGGCACCTAATTCAAAGGCAATAACCTCTTCTTCAGAGTATTCAAGCACACTGCCATCCACACCTGTGTCGATGACACCACCGTCGGGCACACCGGTTAAAAAGTTGCCCGTACGCACGGTTGAACCCTGCGAGCTGTAGGCTTCATCAAAACCGCCCCCCTTAAAGCCTGTACTGACACTGGCGTACAACATGGCATCCTCGGTTGCATGCCACTGCACATTCGCAGACCAGGTAACGGCCTGTTCCTCACGGCTTAAGCCTTTGAAAGAGTGGCTGCGCAGATCCCCAATTAAGATATTATTGGATGGGTTGGCGTGCACAATTAAACTCTCATTAACACGTGAACCCAGCACGCCCAAGTTATCGACGATTTTATCGAGGGTCTTTTCCTCTTCGTTGTAGCGTAAACCTAAGCCAATACTGACGTCGTCGGTGACATTCCAGACACCCTGTACAAACACGGCCCAGGAATCTGACTCTTGATCAAACACACTCGGAAGGGGTTCAACCCCTAAATTCGCCAAAGCTGGGGAAGCAAGTTCTCCCAGCAATAGGAAATCTAAGTCGGTATTGACTCGACTGATGTCTAATTCAGAGGTTTGGAAATAACCGCCCACTATCCAGTCAATGGTTTCACCGCCTGGTGACACCAGCCTGAGCTCCTGACTGAACTGCTCGTATTTTTCGGTTAGGGTACGGCTTATGCCACTCACAGCGGTCAGGTCGGTGTCCTGTAAGATCTCGGTATCATAGGTGGCGTAGCCACTCACAGACGTGAAGGTGGCGTAGTCAAGGTCCCAATTCACCGTCAGAGCAAAGACATCCAACTCGGTGTCGTCTTTGCTTGGAGTATTGGCAATACCCTGATCTCGCTCACTCAGAATCGGTACGACTTCATCGCCTTGATAGTTTATTGGCTGATCGGATTGGTAGATAACCGAGGGCTTACCCACCACTTTGAAATCGCCATGTTCATACTTAGCCAGCACTTCTACATCATCAGAGGCATCCCACAATAAACTGCCGCGGATAAACAAACTGTCTTTATCGGGACCGTCAACGTTTAACGTCTCGTTCCTCCACCAGCCGTCCATGCCTTCGTAACGCACCGCTAAACGAGCGGCGACCGTGTCACTGAGACTGCCATTGATTACCCCGGTATAAAGCTGTTCGCCATCACTGGGTTCATACAGCGCCTCAACATAACCTTCAAACTCATGGTTCGGACGAGCCGATGTGACGTTAATAGCACCGCCAATCGTATTCTTACCAAACAGGATGCCCTGCGGCCCCTTTAACACTTCAACCCGCTCAAGATCTAACGTCAAAGGCACTCTGGAAAGCTGCGAGCGGCCAGAATAAATGCCATCGATGTACATGCCCACCGACTGTTCAAAACCAGCGTTAGTACCCGAGCCAACGCCCCGGATAAACATATTGGCTGTTGCGCCCCCTTGGTTGATACTGACGTTGGGGATGTAGAGAGTCAGCTCCTCCAAGTTAACAATGCCAACGTCATTGATTTTTTCCCCACCCATGGCCGCAACGGCAATGGGAACGTCTTGCAAGCTCTGTTCGCGCTTCTGCGCCGTCACCACTATTTCCTCTAGCAGCAATGGCTCGTTAGCCGGTGAGGTTATCGGTATTGCCAGAGCCAAAGCCGTTAAAGCCAGTCGAGGTGATCTAAACGTTTTTTTATTCGGTAGAGGCAGCGCACACATGGTAAACATCCTAGCCATTGAGTGGCTTTATAGATCGAATTTTATAATTTCGACTTAATTGTAGACCCCAAACCTGTATTTACTAGCCAACGCGCAGCACCGATCACCGCGACCTCAGCGGTTAATTTGGCAGGCCAGAAACAGAAAAACCGCCAACAGGCGGTTTCAAAAAAGCTCTTTATACATCGAGACACCTGCTCTAGACACTTACACCCAGTTAAGCGGCTTTTCCGCCTCGGGTGCATCTTGCATCTCGGTAGTATCGCAGCTGTCACCTTTTGGTGGCACATAACCTGTGCGTTCAGTCGCGCTCATATATTTGTGCTCATAGGCGATAACACCTTGCATGCAGCTTTCCCGCTGTTCAGTGGTCAGTTTACGGCCATCGGGGAATTTGCCTAACTCAATCACACGCTTGAGGTTCCCATATACTTCTGGGGTGATGCTATCGAGCAGTTGCTTGTAATCCATGGTACTTCCTATCGTCATTCACCAGCGAGGCTCGGCATGTTAAAGGTCGAGCTGGTTAATCGGCGTCAATTATACCCGATTGCGTAGGTTTCAACGAGGCTATAAACGCCACCACCGCACCAATCAAAAGACCAGCCACATGCGCCGCATTAGCGATGCTGCCGTCGACGAAAAGGTTCACCGCGCCGCTCATACACAACACCAGCCAAATCAGCATAAAGATGATAATACCGCTGGGCAGCGGCTCCGGCACTGGACGCCGCCGCTGCCATACAGCCAAAAAACCCAACAGGCCATACAATAGGCCTGACAAACCGCCGAACAACGAAGGCCCCTGCCAATAATACTGAGCGAGGTTGCTGCCAACTCCTATCAGCAAAGCCAACCCCAGCATTACCCTGTGCCCCATGAAACCTTCAATACGGCGTCCAAATTCCCACACCCACAGAGCGTTGAAAACAATGTGCAGCAGACCAAAATGGAGAAAGGTCGGGCTTATTAAGCGCCACCACTGACCCAGCTGTAAACCGTAGTCCAGCGAGGCCAATAACAACCGATCGCCCTGTAGCGAAATCGGCTGCATGGTAAACAGCGCGACATACTCATAACCCCGGTCAAACTCGACAAGCAGTGCCCCCAAGCACCCAAGTAAGATCAGCAGTACGGTTACAGGGTAGCGCCGCACAAGGTATACCGCTCGCCAAAAGAACCTCCAACCGTTAGCCGGCAATACAGACTCGCCCAATTGAGCCGTTTCGGTATGCGTCGCCGCATCGGACCAAGCGTCTGCCGAGAAACCTCTCAAGCGCCACTGACCGAGTCGCTCGGTGACCAGTACAACCTGAGTATTGTTGGCGACCCAGATACATTGCTGCCCACGCTCCTCCGTCACACGGCACTCCACCCCCTGCAGTTGCAGGCGGCGCAATAGGGGTTGTAGGTCAATCTTCAGCTCAACAAGCGCCGCAGCATGCCATGTCATAAAATATCACTCATTAAAACCACGTCTGAAATCTCCTGCGAATGTGCAGCGTATTAAGCGGGGTCAACGTACACCCAGACAAAATTCTCTTCAATTAGCGGCTTCTCACCACTGTAGGTGTAGGCCGTAAGACGCCCAGAATTCACAGCGCTGTAATCCAAGCAAGCAACATTATCGAGCAGCGGCCGCGGCCTGCCCTTAAGCCAATAATGACCAAAAAACACAGGCAAAGCATCACAGGGGTACTGCACCAGCTGCTGCTGGTCATCGGGTTTAATTGGGTGATCGACTAGGTCGAAGGGTAAGGGGTCAGGCTGAAAAACAACATCACCGTATGTCTGTGGCGCCTCGGCCCAAAATTTGGTGCGAAAAAAGCGTCGAATAAACCCGTCGCGCCCTTTTAACTCGACGCCCGCAGGCAGTGGCATATTCGTGCCACGGGTTAGGCGATCTACCACCTGCGCCTCAAAGCTACCCTTCACCCGTGACGCTTGATAAAACGGAGCATCAAGGCGGTAGTGTGGGTAGTCTCTGCGCAGCTGATCAACTAACGCTGAGTCCCAGCAAGCGTGCACAACACGAAACGTTTCGCCCTCGAGAAACAGCGGTAAACTGCGAAACCATTCACAGCGCTCACGCCACTCTTGCTCGTGTCCTGAAAATTGCTCAAGGGTGGCACTCATTAAACGCTGCAGGCGCTTAGGCAGCGGGCTCGATGCCAATCCCGGTTGTTCCTGGGTATCGTCAGTGGCGGCCATCAAACAAAGGTGCGCCTCCACTTCACCGGCAAAAGCAATCGCATTGTACTCGTGGTTGCCCAGCACCATAAGTGCGTGCCCGGACTCAACCATTGACTGAACCAACTGCACGACTTCACGAATCTGCGGTCCACGATCAATCAGGTCACCGACAAATATCGCCAGTCGAGCGTCAGGGTGCGCGTAGGTAAACCGCGCCTCGCCCTGCGCCGTTGGGTCTAACATAATACGGCGGTAACCCAGCCGTTCAAGTAAACACAGCAGTGGCTGATAGCAGCCGTGAATATCTCCGAACAGGTCAACGTGCTTCTGCTCTAACAACAATGGGTGCACCGTTAAAGGCTCCTCGTTCATCCGTTTAACACTTACCGGCTTAACTGGCCGGTAGATTATTTACCGAGAGGGTTACTTGCCAAGGTGGTTGCCCCAGCCGAGTTTACTGCGACAGGATTCATAAAAGTTATGGTTAATTGGATGAATGAGGTGCAGTTTATGCGGTTTTTTATGTATGTGAATTTCATCGCCAGGGTTGGTCACCACATGGTTCTGTCCATCACAGGTCACGTGCGGGTAAGCAGAGTTGTGCTCACCGACCAGCACTTTAATTTCACTGTTGCCATCGATCACAATTGGTCGACTACTGAGGGTATGAGGGTTCATCGGCACAATAACGATGGCATCAAGTTTAGGGTGCATGATCGGACCACCACCACTTAAGGCATACGCGGTAGAGCCGGTCGGGGTAGATATAATGAGGCCATCGGAGCGTTGGCTGTATACAAATTGTCCATCGACATAGAGCTCAAATTCAATCATTCGAACAAAACGCCCGGGGTGAATAACCACATCATTGAGCGCGTCATCGCCGCCAATCAAAGCGCCCTGGCGAGTGACACTGGTCTCTAGGAGGAAACGAGTCTCCATCATGTACTTACCACTCAACACCTCACCGACACGCTCTTCGATCTCTTCCGGCGTAATGTCGGTTAGGAAACCTAGGCGCCCGCGGTTAACACCCAGCACAGGAACTCGGTATTTAGCCAGCGCTCGAGCGGCGCCTAACAAGGTGCCATCACCGCCAACGACGATAACCAGGTCACACGTCTTGCCCAGCGCTTCGTGATCGCCTTCAGTCAGCGTGTGGCCCGGCATTTCCACCGCCGTTTGCTGCTCCAGCAATACCTCCAGCCCTTCGGACTGCAGGTAACGAATCAAACGTTTGAGGGTGTTGAGCGCGCGTTCACTGCCCTGTCGAGCGATGAGACCAATCCGTGAAAATTCAGCCATGCAAACAATCTTCTAGTGTCAGAAAGTTGGGTATTATAGTCATTTAGCCGCCAAGGATAAGCACCGATGATCCATTGCTGTAAAAAACCGTGGGATCACTACCGTAACACACATGTCCGCAATCTCGCCTGGTGCCTGCTTAGCCCGTCGTTACTCGCCAGCACCCCTGAAGGCCACGACCTGTTGCCAGCACTGTCACCCAGCGAGCACCACAACTGGCTGACGCAACTGGACCAGCAACCTGAACCACTGCTTGCACACATGCAACAGTGTAAAAGCCCTCGTATCGGTTTGGTGTTCGAACATTACTGGCACTTTTTTTGGCAAGCGCAGCTAGGCGGCGCCATGGAGCCACCTTGGTCAGCTGAATGCCGAGAAAGACGGTGGTTAAAGAATTTGCAGGTCAATCACCCCAAAACTCACCGCACCTTGGGCGAAGCCGATTTCATTGCCTACCTCACCTACCACCAACAGCCCAGTTCTCGCCTGCTGCACCGTGAACTGGCGGTAAAGTTCTATCTCGGCTTTCCCGTACCGGACACACCACAAGAATCCCCCCCCAAATGCCTGTGGCTTGGACCAAACTGTATTGACCGACTCGACATTAAACTCGCTCAAATGAGCAACAAGCAATTACAGTTACTACACCACCCTGAAGCTCAGAATGCCCTACCCCCGCACTGGCAAGGCCTGCCCGTAGACAGCCAAATAGTCCTGCGTGGACAACTGTTTTACCCGGCCCACCGACAAGACTTTTCGGCCGATGAAGCGCCCCTCAACCAAAACCACCTAAGGGGTTTTTGGTACTACCTTGAGGGTTTACTTAATTCAATCGACAGGCATGAGGAAGTCGTTATTCTGAATAAAAGCGATTGGTTCTGTACGCCCGCGTTAAAGGACCAGACACACATCATCGAAAAAAAGTATTTGGCCGAAGAGCTTGCGCCCTACCTGAGTGATAAAGAAGCTGGCGTACTGACGGAGGTGGGGACACAAAGAGCGGCCGCGCGTCCGCTTATGCTATCGGTTGGACACTCAAGCACACAGAGCTCAGGCGCCGCTCGTCCAACACAACGCCGATGGCAGGAAGCTCGCCGAATTTTTGTCGTCCCGAGTCACTGGCCTGATACCAGTTTGCCATCCTTCAAAACATAATCTTGTGTTGACCAAACACTGACCAGCGCCTTAGCTTCAAGCCCACTAAAACCACCGGACAACACTTCCACATTAAAGCCCAGCTGCGACAACAAATACGCAGCCACCGTACTGCGACGACCGGTATTGCAATACAACACATAGTGCACGTTTTTTGATTCGTTCAACACTCGGCTTTTGAGACGCAATATATTCAGAGGTAAATTGACCGCACCCGCGATATGCCCAAGTGCGTACTCATCCTCGCTGCGCACATCAACCGCTATAAACGACTGGCCAGCGCCACCATCAATAGGGTCCTGATCAGATCCATTAAACAACTTAGACTGCACTCGGCTCCAAGTCACTTCAGCCACAGACGGCTGTTTTAAAAGGGTAAGAAAGTCGCGTTTATTGAGCTGCATGAGCACACCATCAGATGTCATGGTGACGGTTGCATTGCGCACGGTTTCTTGCAGCAGCGCGTCCTCGCCAAAACAGCGCCCAATCCCAATATCGGCTAAGTGTTCACGCCCCCCACCCTGCTTCTGCCGGGTTACTTGAGCTTGTCCTTCTTTTATAAAATAACAACCATCGCCAAGTTCGCCCTGCCTAATGATGACCTCCCCCGCCTCGACTGCACGCGCCTCAAGGCAGGAGAATATCGATTGAACATTGGTGGGTGGCACCTTAAAAAAGAGGTTCGACTTCAGCACCGTGTGCATCCAAGCTAAGTCTTCATCCAAGTCTCGGTTATAAGCAATATCAACCAATAAATATTCCGCCACTTGACTCCAAGCCAGTAATTTATCTAAGCGTTCACGCTCAACGGTTAAGATCTGGCAGTCCTGCGTCGCCACAACGTTACAATCACGGGGCTGAGCACTAACGACAGCTTGACGATGCTCCCGACTTTTTATCGTTTCGCGGCGTCCATCAGGGAAATGGCACTCAAGCTCGCCGTGTAGCAAGTAATAATCCAAAGCATCGAATTGGCCGCACTCAAATAAGACACTGCCGGCAAACAGTAAACGCTGCTCACTTACCTCGAGCAGATACTTTAGATGGTCATCCAGCAGTCCATTGAACGGTATCAGCGGCCGCAAAAAATCCACGTCACTCGAATGTTCAATATTGATGGCTGGTGCGGTGCTATATCCCATGGGTAATCCATTCATTAATTGTGTGCTGTTCGTGTTTACGGTTATTTTCCAGTTCACTGAAAGCTTGGACATAGGGCTGGGTTATTTCCCAGCCCCATTCACATCAAAGCCAAGGCGGTTAATTGCCAGTCATGTATCTTTGTTCGATGACGACGAACCCGACAATGCCGCAAAACCACGCCGCCCCTGAAGGCCGCCAGTGTGTAAGGCCAAAACATTTGCCCCCGCCTGCCAGCGACCTTGCTTGGCTAAAGACTCAATGCCCCACAGCATCTTGGCAGTGTATACGGGGTCTAAGCTGATGCCGGTCTGATCCTCAAAACCGAGCATAAAGTCGAGCAATGCGGCTGGGAGTTTGGCATACCCACCAGCATGAAAGTCATAATTTATACGCCAGCGCGGTATTGCCGTCTGCTCGAAAGGTGCCAGCCAGCGATTAACGGTCACCTCTAAGCGTTCGTCATTGGGCCTTGGTTTGACCACTGAAAAACCTTCATATTCGTGCTCCTGAGGACCCTCAAGTGCCGCCCCGGCAACCAGTCCGGCCAGTGTTGTGCCGGTACCACAGGGCACACACACAGTCAGCGGCTGGCCTGTGAAGTATTGAGTAATCTGAGCACCTAAAGCCTGACACCCCAACAACCCTTCCTTGCCTGCCCCACCCTCAGGGATGATGTAAGCGCCGGGAAACGTTTGTTTGAGCTCGTCGAGGTAATCGGGGCAGTCTTTGTTGCGATACTGAGCTCGGCTCGTAAAAATCAAGCGCATGCCTCTCTGGCGGCAGTCGGTCAGTGTTGGATTCAGCTGACTAGGTTCCTCGCCACGCACAACCCCAACGGTCATAAGCCCCAAGCGCTGCCCTACAGTCGCCAGAGCGTGCAGATGATTCGAGTAGTAACCTCCGAAGCTGACCAACACCTGCGCACCTTGCTGCCTAGCCAGTTGTAGGTGGCCAATCAACTTATAGAGTTTATTGCCGGAGATATGCTGGTCGAGCAGGTCTTCTCGCTTAATATAAAAGCGGACCCCCTTTTCATTTAAAGGAGGCCAGTGTATTTCCTCTGGCGAGTTTAATTCGGCCAGCGCAGTGCCATCGAGGTCAAGCAGAGCCTGCTGGTCAGTAGCTTTTTCAGGCATCGATCTAAGACGTGTTTCTAGGTTGTCCATGTTATGCCGTTACCGCTCGCATAAGTTCTGATGGGCTTTGGCGATGTGATTGGCAGCGGTCGGCTTCACCCAAATGAAAATCAGCGGGCCGGTCAACCCGCTCAACTCGTTCGCCGCAACACTCACCACCGGTGACTAATGCCTGACAGGTCGGCCTGTGGTAGTGGGCAGACCAGGCCGCATAATGCTTTTCGCTGACACCACACCGCTCCGCGACATAAGCATCGGGCGATTCCGTAAACGCCGCCACCTCATCAGCTGGCACTGTGATGTGTCCGACACCGGCCTGAAAGGTAACGAAGTTCAAGCCTTGCTGACTCAGTCGCGACAGCATTTGGTTGCCGCTGTTTTGCAACAAATTTTGCTTGTCGTCCTGCAATCGCACAATTTCCTCATTTAAGCTGCTTAATTGAGTGTTTCGGTACATCAGCTCAACTTCACGTATTTGCAGCTGCTCACGCAGGGCTGACGTCTCTGACTCGACACGTGCTTCCATCTCTAACACGTAATGCTGTTTCAGCTCATCTAGCTCCAGCTGACCAACGCTTTTTGCATCCGTCACTTTGAGCTCAAAGTACTCTCGCATGCCTTTAATCTTATCGGCCTGGCCATCGACTAAACCCTTTAGCTTAAGGCTCTTGCCTCGCTCAGTTTCCAGCTCCCTAATGGCGCTTGAAAATTCCTGGCGCAGGGCTTCAAAGCGCCGCTGATAGTCGAGTTTTACTCGATCCAGAGCAAGGTCGTTCTGGCTGTTTAGGGTGCTGATGTGAAGGCGTTGCTCTTTGATCTTCTGCGCTAAGCGATTGCGAAAATCAGACTCTAAACGCGCTTCCAGTTGTTGGCGCAAGGCATCTATATCGGCCTTGCCGATGGCTTGAGTTTCACCCAACACAGGGGTTTTCTTGGGCAATTCAGCAGGTAAACCCAGTCGATTGCGCTGAATGCTCTTTTTGATCAGCGTGAAATGATTGGCTCCTGGTGCCATGGTGGGGTCCCAAAGCTGTTGTTGGTGCCACGCGATACAGCACTGACTAGCACACGCTAAGCGTATTGGCCCCGCACCCAAGTCTGGCCCTTTAGCCGAATTTTCAGCCAACTGCTCAAGCGGGATGTTCCAGCGCCTATCCGCCATGCCTTCAGCATCAAAAACCAAGGTGAAAAAGACAGCAGCTTCCACCGCAAGGCCCGGCGCTATCTGTAAGTAGACCACTCGTGCCGTTTGACTCGCTAGCTCAACCACCGGCACAAAGCCATCCAGGATGGCCTCAAATTCAGAGTAGAGCATCTCTCGCGTCAGTCGATTGCCATCGAAAAACATAACAGCTTGAGCGGATTCAGCGTGAAACTGCGACATAATGGATTCCCATGCATTTCGAGACGTCGCACCCTGCGAACTCAGTATTTATTATGGACATATACCGGTTAAAAAGGCAGTTTTATCTAGACGATAAAATGCCAATAACCTGATCACCTATTATCAACCTTGACGGCTGAATCATCTGTGAACCGATCATCAAAAAACACGAAGGGACTAACCTAAGAAGTAGAAACAAGCCACACGGTCGGTGGCTAAAAGCGCTCGCAGCAACACTCATCTTGACCATGTACTCGATCGTTAGACATCACCGTACTCATCACCCTCCAAGCGGTCATCTTCATAGTCCTCAGCGGACATTTCCAGCAATTCATCAATATAATCTTGCATTTCACACCTCAATTGAATTCGTGCTCTCGCACACACGATCTCTGGTACCGCGAAAGTACCTGTACACCATGACAAAACGATGACACTTAGAAATACAACACGCATATAAATAAGGCCCTACCATATAATTGGCGGGCCTTATTAATACACTCTATCGAGGCGATTTCGCAGGCTCTTACTAGATTCTGGTAAATGGCTTATGGAACCAAACCGGCATCAGACGCTTAAGAATATCAAAGAGGACAGAATCGACGCCGATCCGCTGACGCATTTTGTTTTTCTTAACCGCCTTGATAATCGCCCCAGCAGCCTCGTCTACATCCATACCAAAGCGTGCCACCAATCTGGCGGACGCCTCCGCTTTGTTTTTGTTAATGGCGCCAGCAACCGAGGCCTGCACGACATTCGTTTTAATCATACCCGGGTGGATGGACGTCACACCGATATTATCGTGGTAGAGCTCAGCCCAGAGGCTTTCACTTAAGCTCTGCACCGCGGCCTTAGTTGAACAGTATGATGCTTGATCCGGCATGCCTGCAAAGCCAGCCATGCTCGAGGTGTTGATGATATGCCCGCGCGGCTGCTTTTTAAGGTGCGGAATAAAGGCTTTACAGCCGTAGATAACCGCGAGGTAATTCACCCCTACGATTCGCTCCCAGTCCTCATCCGTGTGCTCTTCGAGGGACTTAATAATGGTGATTCCTGCATTATTAAAAAGCAGGTTAACTTGTCCATGCTCAGCAACAACCACATCAGCAAAGGCGAACATAGCCTCTCGGTCACTGACATTAAGCGTATGCAGGCTCACCTTCACACCACTTGGTTTTAGTAGCTCGTTAGTTTCCTCAAGCCCTTTAGGGTTCATGTCTGCCAACGCCAAATCGACACCTTCTTTAGCCAACGTCATCGCAACCGCTCGGCCGATACCCGAGCCTGCGCCGGTTATAACCGCCACACAACGATCCAACTCTTTAAAAAACATAATCCCGTCCTATCGTGTCAATTATGAGGTCAGCCTGTCATTACCATGCACACAGGCATCGAATTAACGGGAACACCTCAAATAATTAATATTACTCACGGGTATAATATTTTACAAGAGTGTAACAATGTGAAGTGTACAACAGGATGCGGCCCAGTAATTTAAGTCGTAACGAAGACAGCAAACAGAGTGATACGGAAGTGAAGTACAAGAGGAGCATGCGGGATTCGACAATGCTGCACAGGGAGCAATGGGCACCAGCAATCGCATTCTGAAAGGCACAAAAAAAGCCGCAACACCCTAGGGTGTTGCGGCTCTTAGCAATAATGGCGGACCGGACGGGACTCGAACCCGCGACCTCCGGCGTGACAGGCCGGCATTCTAACCAACTGAACTACCGGTCCGCAGCACTTACAGATGCACACTATTCGCGTCACGCTAAAAATAGTGGTGGGTGAAGAGGGGTTCGAACCCCCGACCCTCGCCTTGTAAGGGCGATGCTCTCCCAGCTGAGCTATTCACCCCCTCTGTAAGTGAGGCGGATTCTACGGGTTTTCAGGTGCCTGTCAAACCTTTTATACAAATTACGATGTATCTATAAGCGTTTGATTTATCAGCGGATTGTCTGAACTAGGAGGAACCACGAGAAATCCGAATAAGCTGGCCATAGACCGCAACGGCAAAGTCGATACAATGGAATGAAAAACGCTGTTTCAAGGAAGACGTATGTCGAACTCAAAGCCAGTAGAGGCTTTCGTCCAACGCTTATTAACAAGAAATACGGCTTGTGCCCTGCTCGCATGCACTCTGCTGTTTTTAAGCAGCACCCTCATGGCGAATGACCTTATAGCCTACAATGCCGCGAATGCGACCAACCCTCTAACCCAGCTAATTATCGTGCTACAGCTTTTCGCACTGATAGCCCTAGCGCTGAGTCGTCACAAGTATAAAACCCAGTGCGAAGCGTTGAAGCTTGAGCAAGGTGACCTTGAACAGCGGGTTATTGAGCGCACCAATAAGCTCCGTAACATCAACAACCAACTTTACGATGAAATTGCAAAACACGAGATTACCGAAGAGCTTCTGCGTGAGACGCAGGATTACCTCAATAGCATTATCAACTCGATGCCTTCGGTACTGATTGGAATCACTCGACAAGGCTATGTTACCCACTGGAACACGGCCGCCTCGCGAGCAACCAATATTGACAGTAAGGATGCACTCGGCCAACACCTCTTCGATATCTACCCGGAACTGCCCGTTGATGCCGATATCATTCACGCCACCATCGACAAGGGGGTCCCCCAAGTAAAAGAAAACATACAGCAAGGGGAAGGCAGTCACACTCGCCACACAGACCTAACGGTCTACCCATTGCTATCGGCCGAAGTCACCGGCGCGGTTATTCGCCTAGACGATGTCACCATGCGGGTGCGTATCGAAAACATGATGATCCAAAACGAGAAGATGATGTCCCTAGGCGAGCTCGCCGCGGGCATGGCCCACGAGATCAACAACCCGCTGAGCGCTATATTGCACGGAATTCAGAACATCTATCGGCGCACGTCTCCTGATCTGCCCAAAAACCACGTCATTGCGCAAGAGCAAGGAATCAGTGTTGAGCAGGTGCAAAACTACTTAAAAGCCCGGGACATCTTTAAATTTTTGGACGGTATTCGTGAAGCAGGTGACCGCAGCGCCCGCATTGTCACCAATATGCTGGAGTTTTCGCGCAGCAACAGCCGCCACCACCAAATCACGGATATCAACCAGCTGCTCAATCACAGCCTAGAACTGGCCACCAACTCGTTTCAACTGGAAACCCCAGACGGGATAGAAAAGCTTGAGATCATCCGCGAGTTTGATGGTGATCTACCGGCCGTCCCCTGCTCAGCAGCGGAGATACAACAAGTTATTCTGAACTTACTGCGCAACGCCTGTCAGGCCATGAACAATGACGATTACGGCGCACCACTCTCCCCAACCATTACCTTGCGGGCCTATAAACGTCAAAACAGTATTTGCATTGAAGTGCAGGATAATGGCCCGGGCATGAACGAAAACGTACGCCGTCATATATTTGAGCCGTTTTTCACAACCAAAGAAGTGGGCCAAGGAACAGGGCTCGGCCTATCGGTCACCTACTTCATCATCACAGAGCACCACGACGGTACAATTGAAGTGGAGTCCCAACCAGGTAAAGGCACCACCTTCATCATTACCCTGCCGCTAGCCGCCGACCTACTGACGACAGAGCCAGCAATATCGTATTAACTGGCTGCCCTGCTTTACTTCGAACCGGCGCCCGAATCTTGGCGTTCCCTAATCGCAACACACAATCAATTTTTAGCTAAACACTCGACTATTTTTATGGTCGGGTGATGGCTGGCCAGCACCCGCCATATTAATATAACGTTATTTATGAGCGGTATAACTAGCCGCAACATTAAGCGCCGCTCAGCTCCCCCGAAAAGCTGATAACGAAGACAATTGATTAAGCGCTATTTGGCGGTATCATGCGTGCTACTTTTTCATTTTAGTCACATGCGCACATCATCGGCGCCAAAAAAATTCAGAGGTTAATGTTATGGAACAACAACGCCCGACCAGAGCGTCCTTATCTAAAAAAACATGGTTTTCTAAACCCTTAAATTCCCTCATAGGCGTGACCATCATCGCCACTGGCTTGTTGCTTAATGGTTGCGGCACGACGCCTAACATCACAGCCAGCAAAGCTGACCTCAGTGTCGCCGCTAACAACATCATGCGCAGCCACATAGAATTAAAATCTTTACGCGACGCCTGTGCTCAAGCGGGTGGCCAAGCTGAGGTTCACGCCGATTCAGTCTACCAACAATGGCTTTTAAAAAACTGGCCGTTGGTAATCGGGGCGGACGGATTTAACCGCGCGCACTTGCAAGATAAAACCCTTTCTTTCGATGGCCAAACGCTTTCTCTCCCAGCGCTTAAGTTCCTTGCAGAAACCACTCGGACCGCCGAGCACAAAGTTGCGTTTATTCAACGCAGCCGCACCAACCGGAATAAAACCTGCAGACGAAAGCTCGAACTGTTCGACGCCGAACATCATTACGGGCTACAGCCCGTTGAAGAATACATACAAACATCGTTGAACAGCTACGCCGCTAGCCACACTGCCCCACCAAAAGCAGGTGCTCGCGTGCCAACGCTGGCTGGCAATTTAAGTGTCAACGGCCTGCCGGGTCGTTCCCTCTATGCTATTGAGGGTCAAGCTAAGGACATGCCCTGCGCGGCCCCACAAATATTCACCTTTAAAAATCAATGGCCGCTGGAAATATACGCCGCATTTTGCAGCCAAGAACAACGCTTAATTACATGTGAATGGGGCAACTGCTCAACCCAGTAACGTTTATAAAGTCTCAAAACTTACTGAGCGACAGACGTAAAAAAGCCCGCGATTACGGGCTTTTTTACCAGAAAATTCATCGAGGCCGTCATTGACACTGGGGCCTACACAATCCAGTCACAGCGTTTTATAACCACCGTCGAGATACACTAACGGGTCAATCGTGTCGCCGTCATCGACGAGTACTCGTTTAATCGCACCGATTAAAATTCTGTGGGTACCATAATCAATGGCCTGTTCTTGATCACAGACAAACACGGCTAAGCTGCCCTCTAGGTAAGGTAAATCAGCCGTCTCTTGCCAGTCACCCACCTCAAAACGCTCCTCCCCCTGATCACCCGACGCACACTTATTAGAAATTTCCTGCTGATCGAAGCGCAATACATTGACACAAAAAGCACCGCCGTCCTTAACCGCCTCATACATACTGGTATTACGATTGATACACACCAGTAATGACGCAGGTTCAGCGGACAAGGATGTCACTGATGTAGCCGTCATGGCAAAGCGAGCGCCAGCGGCCGTTTTGGTTGAAATTACGCTCACGCCGGACGCCAAACGACGCATGCCTTCGCGCATCGCTGAATTCATGTCTACTTCTTTCATAACCATCCATTCTCTGTATTTAGCCGTACGATTTGCTCAATCCACACCTGAAATACTAGCTGATTCAGGTCCACTGTGAGTGTTTAATCGTGTCCGCACGGCAGCAATAAAACCGGCATCTTCCACAGCTATGGCCTAGAAGGCAAGTGGGACTATATAATGCGCGCCTAATTTCGCCTCGACCAACGCATGATTGCTACGGCAAAACACAGCGCAGGGGCTATTCGTCTTAGTATTAAAAGGTAGTCCACCGACCATGCCCAACCAGACAGTAGTGCCCGAGCAGTACGAAACCCAGTTGAACGACAAGGTGGCGCGGGTCTCCCAGCAACTGCAAAGTCATTTCAGCGAGTTGGTATTGCCTGCTATCGAACGTTTTGAATCACCCAAAAGCCACTACCGCATGCGCGCTGAGTTTAAGCTCTGGCACGACGGTGACATTTGTTACCACGTCATGCACAAACCTGGCGACTACAAAACCCGCTACCGCGTTGATACTTTCCCAGTGGCCTGTGAGCTGATCAACAAATTGATGCCCCAACTGATCGACCAGCTGCACAACAGCGAGATACTCAAGCGTAAAGTTTTTCAGGTGGAGTACCTCACCACCACCACCGGGCAAGCGGTCATCAGCCTGATTTACCACAAGGTACTCGAGGACCAATGGCTGGCCGCTGCCACGCAGTTAGCCGCTGATCTCGGCGTGAATGTTATTGGCCGCAGCCGTAAACAAAAAGTCATTGTCGGTGAGGATTTCGTCGAAGAGACCCTGCAAGTTAATGGCCGTGCTTACCATTACCAGCAGGTAGAGACAGGCTTCACCCAGCCAAATGCCAAGGTGTGTGAGAAAATGCTCAGCTGGGCACAGGATGCCAGCAAAGGCCTCAACGGCGACCTGCTTGAACTCTACTGTGGCAACGGCAATTTCACCCTGCCGCTGGCACAACAGTTCGACAAAGTCCTAGCCACCGAGATTTCGAAAACATCGGTCAACTCCGCACTCTACAACCTCGATAAGAATGCGGTGGACAATGTCACCATCGTGCGCATGTCGAGTGAGGAGTTTTCCGAGGCAATGGATGGCGTACGCCCCTTTCGACGCCTCAAAGAGATCGACTTGGGCAGCTATAATTTCTCGACCATCTTTGTCGACCCACCGCGATCTGGCCTCGATGATCACACGGTAGAAATCGTTAAAGGCTTCGACAACATTATCTATGTGTCCTGCAACCCAGAAACACTGTTCAACAACCTAAAATCAATAACTAAGACGCACAGCATCGAACGTTTTGCGGTATTTGACCAGTTTCCCTACACCCACCACTTGGAGTGTGGGGTAATACTTCGTCGTCTTCCAACCAGCTAAGCCAGAACCTATAAGGGCCGCCAACGGCGACCCTTATAGAACCATACACAATCTCAAGCCAAGCCTAGCCTAGCGCACACTCAACGACTGCACTTCGGCGTGTAATTTCTCATTCAATTGTTGCTCCAACCACGTGTTCAAATCTGACCACATGCGTGCAATCGCAGCGGGTTTCGGCATGATGCCCGCGTAGGGCAACTCCAAGGTCACCACCGGCAAACGCAAATCCTTACCCGCGTAGTTGCCCAGCGAGCCAGGATAGACCCCCAACTCATGGAGATGCAGATCTCCAATCTTAGCGGGCGGGCTCATTGGGCCATCGTAATCCAGCAGATGATAAGGCGCGTGAATGGAAACGATCACATCGGGTTTAAACGCTTCAATTTGCGCCATTAAACCGCGCGTCTCCCCCTCACTTGCGCTCTGCTTACCAGGGTTGCGGCGAGGGCTTGAAGACGCCTTACTGTGCCAATAATCAAGCGCTAAACTGTCCCAATCCTGACTGGGAAAGTTGCGATTTAAGTCGACACCGTTGGCATTCTGCCGGGTCGACTTGCGCACCAGTAAACCATCGGGATTAACCGCTGGCATAAATCGCCAGTGCAGCTGGTTGTTGGCGCCTTGATTGAGCTGTTTCATCCACTTAAACGCGATCGAGACCGACGAGAACTCATCGCCATGAATTCCGCCTATCACCAACACACGCCCAATGCCTTTTGCTTCGCTCGGCAAAAATTCGCGTATTGCCAACGGTCTCTGCTGGGCTGAAAGTACACCTGAACTTTGCATTCTCAACGCATGACAGTCGGCAACGCTGACGCTGCCAAGTTTGCTTCCAATGGCCTCACACAGAGCAGCGATATCCGCTTCATAACGCTCAACGATCGGTAGTCGTACAACCGCAACGGGCTCAACTGTCAAAGACTGGGAGCGGTCGACAGGCGTAATATGTGGCGATGCCTCATCGAGCGTCACCACTGTAGGACTGGTGGGCTCGCTACGCAAACCCGGCTCCGGTTGACTCGGCGGGTAATTACAGGCGCCCACTAACAAAAAGACGCCAATTAAGGGAACGCAGCGGATCATCAGGCATCCCCCTCGTAAACTATCTTCCACTCACCATCGCGCAAGCCCCAAAGTTGCTCTTTCCAACCCTGCCATTGGTAGTTACTGCTCTTATAGGACTGGTAATAACGCACCGTGACGAGGTTGTCCTCACCTGGGTAATTAAACACGCTCAAATCAGAAATACTGACGTCGATATAACGCTTATTCCTGTGAATTCGGCGTTTGTAACTCTCCCAGGCGCTTTTGCCCTTCTTCAGGTTATTGAAGTCTTGGGCGTAATAGTCGAGGTAAACATCGTTGTCGAGTGACTGCCAAGCCGCCAACCAGCGCTCAAAGTTCGCTTTAATGGGCTGCAACTGCTGTTTCGAAGAAGCGAGGCTCTGCCACTCAAAATGTTCACTGATGACCAAATAGGTGTCGCCGGTTTTAATCTGCCCAGCCAAAGCGTCGAGGTCGGCGTTATTAATGACCACACAGCCATCACTGTCACGCGGTGGCCGGCTGTCTACACCCTGCGGCAAACCGTGCAACCAAATTCCATGACCCGTGCGATTTAGACGTTTATCGAGGGCGTTAGGGTAGTCAATCGGGTAGGCGCCGCTGCCATAAAAGTCATCGAGCTGAGCTTCCGAGAGGAAGCTGGTGATGCGGTACACCCCAATCGGCGTGCGTTTATCACCCTCTTCGCTCTTGCCGTAGCCCTCTTTACCAATGGACATCGGCATGGACTTAACCGGCTGCAAAGCACCAGCGTCATTGCGCTGAAGCAGGTGCAGCTTGGAGGCTTTGGTCTCGGCCCACAGCAGGTAATCGTGTGAACGGGCCAATTGCAGCGCGCCAGCGGGCATATTCAGCTCACTGGCGACGTCAGTCGCAACAGGACGCCGCAACTCACCAGACAGGCTGGTTTGATTAAACGAAAGTAAGTTTTGTGATGTTAGGGCCTCATCGGCCTGCAAGGTGACCGAAGTCATTGCTAGGCACACGCCCAAAAGGAAAAATTTCATGCGTACAACGTAGAATCCAGTAAAAGACAACAGCGCTGATGGGGTAAGCTTAAAGCTATGGCCGGCGCGCCTAAATATTGCGCGATTCTAACAAATACTGACATGAGATAACATGCTTAGAGCGCATCTAAACTCTGCGAACACGGCTACACAAGCGAGCGACAGATGACCTTTATCGTTTTCGACCAAGGCTACCGCACCGAAACCCCATGGTATGACCTGTTCCCGCAGAAAAAAGTCAATGCACCGCAGGCCAGCAATGCCCTGCACGCTGCCACAATGGAACTGGAAAAAGAGCCGGCAAGCGAGCAACACCCACGCAAGAACACCAGCGCAGCCCCTTATAAACAGGCCTCAGCTGTAAGGCGGCGCATCGGCTGCGCAGCCGACATAATGAGCCAACCGGTCATCAGTATCGCCCAAGAGCAAAACATCCAAGCGGTATCTCAGGCCTTCAAGCAGCACGCCGTACACCACATGCCGGTTTTGAATGCTCATGACAAACTCGTAGGGCTGGTTTCCGACCGTGACCTCCTGCGTTTTCAGGCAAACCACAATCAAGCAGGTAACCGTCAAGCAAATCACACCCCAGAAGTTTACAGCCAAATAAGAGAGCGGTTATCAGGGCACGACGTAACGCAGCACAGCGTAAAAGACATAATGACCCAGCGGGTACTGACCGCCCAGCCACACACAGGCATTCCACAATTGGCAGAAGTCATGGTCCAGCACCGTATCGGGGCCCTGCCCATTGTTGACCCCGAGGGCCAACTTCAAGGCATGATCACCCGCGTTGACATACTCCGCGCCATCATGATCGAAGCGCCGATTGAATTATGGGTCTAGCTCAGACCTCGCGACTAAAGTCACAAGGAGCTGGGAAGTCGCAACAAAAATACCGTAAAATACGGCCTTTACTCTAACTAAGTAACTTGCCCTAGCTGGGTAACGTCGCCAGCCTGCTGGCCCGATTGGAAATCCGCTTACATGATCCGTCTGTCGAACATCAAACTGCCCCTCGATCACAATGAGCAGGCATTAACCGATGCCATACTCAAAACGCTTAATATTGATGGCACGCAGCTCAACAGCTTTAACGTCTTTCGCCGTGGTTATGACGCCCGTAAGAAAACCAACATCTTTCTGATTTACACCCTCGACGTCGACACCAACACTAACGCGCAACTGCTTGAAAACTTTGCAGACAACCAGCTTAT
>Ga0209826_1000515_pt1 | contig 27617 bp, 21 predicted proteins | sample GOMGulsemesocosm_5_FD_184637 | JGI IMG/M metagenome (GOLD analysis project Ga0209826, IMG submission 184637) | Methane-oxidizing microbial communities from mesocosms in the Gulf of Mexico - GOM15C Gulf of Mexico (SPAdes) (version 2) | ecosystem: Environmental > Aquatic > Marine > Cold seeps... | reverse complement strand
AGTATCTCCTTGGCTATACAAAAAATTACAAAAAACAGACCAACTGATCGCAAAAAAATCATATACCCAAGCGGAACAAAAATTAAAAGCAATTTTGCCCGATGCAAAAGAAAAAAGTTACGAAAAAACTGTTATTTTACGCAGTTTATCATCAGTTTATGCATTAAAAGGTCAATATAAAAAAGCGGCCTCAATGCTAGCCAAAGCAGTAGCCTTAAAGACGTTACCAAAAAAACAAGAACAACAAGCCATTTTAAACTTAGGTCAACTGTACATGGCAGCAGAACAATATTCCAAAGCGATTCAAGTTTTGGAACCCTGGTTGCTTAATAACTCAACACCCAACGTTGAAATTAGCGCATTAACAGCTAATGCATACGCCCAACTAAAACAATATCGCAAAGCATTGCCTTTCATAAAAAAAGCAATTGCAAAAAGTAAAAAACCAGATGAATCATGGTACCAACTCAACCTAGCCTTATATTATGAGTTAGAGAACTATCCATCAGCTGCGAAATTATTACAAACAATGATTACGGTATACCCTAAAAAAAAGGAATACTGGTCTCAACTAGCTTCAATTTATCAACAACTAAAACAGTTTAAAAAAGCAACTTCAATAAAACATTTAGCTTATAAAAAAGGGTTTATAACATCAGAAAAAGAGCTTTTAGAGCTTGTTAATCTATTTTCATATATTAACGCACCCTATAAATCAGCTCATCTTCTAGAGCAAGCCATTACAAACAAAAAAGTTAAATACAGTTCAACAAATTGGGAAAATTTAGCTCATGCATGGACGCTAGCTAAAGAATATGAACGCGCGATTAAAGCATTGGAAATTGCATCAAGACTAAGTGATAGGGGCAGTTTATACCAAAGACTTGGTCAAATATACGTGGAACAAGAACGCTGGAAAGAGGCTATTCAATCATTCAACAAAGCTTTAAGTAAAGGCAACCTGAAAAATACAGGGGCAACTTATTTATTACTAGGTATGAGTTATTACGAAAGCCATAATAACAAACAAGCTAAAAAAGCCTTCTTAAAAGCAAAGCAGTATACTAAAAACAAGAATGCCGCCAAACAATGGTTAGAATTTATTAAAGCTCCTAAACGTACACTGTAATTTTATTAATCAAAAAGTTGTTCAGCTCTATTTCAGCGTTAACAACTTTGAGATTAATTAAAATATGAATACTTACCCTACAACAGCATTCAATTCAGAATCTTCATAAACTCGAGTTTTCTTCCAGCCTACAAACTTATCTTCAATGAATTGCAAGTCCCAATCAATTGAATGCTCATAGCAGCTTCTAAATAATCTAGCCGTTCTAAAAGCATGTAACTCATCATCTGCTGTTACCGTTTCAACATTACCGACTTGAAATGTTTTATTTTTAGATTTTCTATCTTTCACCCAAAAAACGGTGTAACAAAGGTAACTTTTATCTTTTCTATGATCGTATTTTATCGTCCTAGATACCCCAGTAACCCCTGTAGTTGACTTGTTTTTAGGTGGTTTTAAAAATCGTGTTCGACTGCCTTTTAAAACAACCAACATTTGGTCACGCCAGGTAATCGCTGCCTGTAAAGACTTGTTTCTATTTCCCCATAATTTATGAGAAAAATATCGACTGCTTTCCTTGCCACGTCGGACAATGCGTACTTGATAACCAAACGCATCAGGTTCTGTAATATGTTTATTTTTTGCCATGGTTGCTTCTCCCCCTCGAGTATTCTTTACTTTAAATGATATTTTAAGATAAAAAGAGTCACTTATACTGATGGACTGCACTCAAAGTCAGTCGCCTATATTTATCAATAAAAATATTTTTAAGTTAGCCTACAAAATAAATAACCGATAAAAGAGATACATCTTTGTTGTTATTTTCGTAGGATAATGACTACAAATTATGGGCAATGTTTGAATAAATATCAAGTTTTTTAGTGTTTAAATTGCGCAAATACCCAGTATTTTAGTGTAGAATACCTCAAATACACCCTGCAAGATGATTTGCATTGTACTTAACCCATTGTTTTTTAAATATTATTTGGAGATAATAAATGAGCGTATTAGTAGGTAAACAAGCCCCTGATTTTACAGTTCCTGCAGTATTAGCTGACGGTGAAATTGTCGATTCTTTCAGTTTTTCTGATGCAACAAGTGGAAAATATGCTGTCGTATTTTTCTACCCTTTAGACTTTACTTTCGTCTGTCCTAGTGAGTTAATCGCATTAGATCACCGTATGGATGAATTTAAAAAGCGTGGCGTAGAAGTTATTGCAGTTTCAATTGACTCTCATTTCACTCACAATGCATGGCGTAACACTGCAATTAATGACGGTGGTATTGGCCAAGTCAAATACACAATGGCTGCTGACATCAATCACCAAATCTGTAAAGATTATGATGTTGAAGCTGAAGTACCTGCCGTTGCATACCGTGGTAGCTTTTTAATTGATACAAATGGCGTGGTTCGTCATCAAGTAGTTAACGATTTACCTTTAGGTCGTAACATTGATGAAATGCTTCGTATGGTTGATGCATTAAAGTTCCATGAAGAGCATGGCGAAGTATGTCCAGCGGGTTGGACTCAAGGCGATGCAGGTATGGATGCAAGCCCAACAGGCGTTGCTGATTACCTAAGCAAAAATGCTGACGAATTGTAAGAAATAGTTTCTAACTATATTTTACATATCCATCACTCGATGGATACTTAAGGCGGAAGGTATTTGATACCAACCGCCTTTTTTATGCTTCATTTCATGCTATCTATTACCCCATCCTGATACTGCTTTCTTCCCTGAAGCAACGATTCTACCTGCTTAGCATCTTTAATAAGTTTTGAAATATTCCCTATAGGTACAGTTGCTGGACTTAATGCCTGATTATTACTTCTTTTATCTATACTGGTAGCTTGCTCAGAATGGGAAGGTAAAATAGTTATTCCCTTAATCTGTGTCAGTTTGCCTTTTTTATCAGCACCTTGCCGATCAGAATAATGCACCACTCCATTTTTATCGCGCCATTTAAAGACTTCAAGTTCATCTTTAGATGTCTTTCCAGCCCCCTCTAATACAGTGCTCTTATTTGTTAACGCCTCAATTTTAGGTAGTGAGAGTTCAGGTACTTTAAGACTGTTTAACGTTATTAAAGCCTCACCATTTTGTTTTTTAATAAAAAAAGGAGCTGCACAGGCAAAAACTAACATCAGCCCTAATAATTTAATAAAAATATTCATTTCCGCACCTAAAAATTAATAAAAAAGACCTTGAGAACATGTAGGGAATTACTTCCCGAAATTATAATGTAGGTTTTTTGTTTCATGCACATTCCTAATGTAGGAGCGTCCGCCAATGTCGTTAAATTAAGAAATCTAGAGCATATGTAGCCTTGATGCAGCTTAGCGAAATCAAGGAGTTTCACAGATAAACCTTGATTCCACTTCGTTTCATCAAGGCTACAAGGCTTAACTTAATGACATTGGAGCGTCCGCCCTCGGCGCGAATAAAATCGGCTCTTCATTTAAATTAAAACCATCGCGCCGAGGGCGGACGCTCCTACTTGATTTGATATGGGGTATACTTTATTAAGATAGTCTAAAAATTATTGTACGTGTATATCTAACAGTTTTATTTAATCCTAACTGAATGGTCTCTATGTTTTTCGTTGAAAACCATAAAATTCAACGATTAATAGTTCCAACAGTTCTGGTCGTTTATTTACGCCTCGGCAATTGCTCCTGCATTGCTCTGCTTACCCAACCGTTTCCCTAAAGGGAACAGAAGCTACATTCGAAAACTTATGGAACGAGTAATACAACAATTTTTTCCGATTTTATCCTGTTTAAAAAACTATACCAGACAAGACTTTAACGGTGATTTTTTTGCAGGAATTATTACCGCAATTCTGTTAGTTCCTCAAGGAATTGCCTATGCAATGTTGGCCGGCTTACCCGCTCAAGTAGGCTTATATGCCAGTATTTTTCCACCGGTTATTTATGCTTTTTTAGGCAGTAGCAAAACTTTATCTGTTGGTCCTGTTTCGATTGCCGCAATTATGATTGCAAGTGCGTTGTCATCCTCCGAAGTCGCGGCCTTTGGCTCCCCCATTGAAAATTCCATTATTTTAGCGGCAGAAGGTGGCTTAATTTTATTACTTATGTCTTTACTTCGCATGGGTGGATTAGTTAATTTTATCAGCCACCCAGTCCTTACTGGATTTACCAGTGGTGCGGCCATCCTTATTGTATTAAGCCAAATTCCACATTTATTTGGCTTACCCGCTTTCACATGTGAATTAGATTTAGTTTGTTATCAAAATTATTTTCAACAACTCAATAAAATCACTTTAGCACTGGGGTTATTGAGTTTATTTATTTTGGTTTTATTTTCATTCCCAGTCAAAACCCTGCTCAACAAATTAAAAGTAAAACAAACGATAATTACAGCAATCAGCCGGTCAGCGCCTTTATTAGCCATCATTATTACCACAGGACTTGTTTCAATTTATCAACTTTCTGAACAATACCAGGTCACCATAGTCGGAAATATACAAGCAGGTTTACCTACTATTAGTTTTGCCTTTATCCAGAATTTTACGCAATGGAAAGCCCTACTCCCTAGTGCTTCATTTATTGCTATTATTGCCTATGTCGAAAGTGTCGCCATTGCAAAAGTAACCGCTAACTTACGTAACCAAACAATAAATCCAAACCAGGAATTAGTCGCTTTAGGTGCGGCCAATCTTGCCAGTGCTTTTTCTGGCGGTATGTCGGTTGCAGGTGGGTTTAGTCGAACCATGGTTAATTTTTCTGCTGGAGCTCGCACCCAAGTCTCCATGTTAATTGCAGTTCTGCTTTTAAGTTGCGCCGTCCTTTTTTTTAATGAACAATTTACTTATATTCCTAAGGCAACATTAGCAGTCATTATTATTGTAGCGATTGCTCCTCTGATAAAACTCAGAGGTATTATTAACACTTGGAAATATGAACAGTCCGATGGCATGGCTGAAACAATCACTCTATTAGGTGTGCTAATTTTAGGCATTGAAGAAGGTATCGCCCTAGGCGTTTTAATTACCATTTTGTGTTATCTTCGCCGAACCAGTCACCCTCATATTGCCGTGGTAGGCCGTATGACAAATACCGATTATTTTAGGAATATTAAGCGACACCAAGTCGAAACCTGGAAAGATTTACTACTGATTAGAATTGATGAAAATATCAGTTTTGCCAATGTTAGCTATATCATTCATTTTATAGAAGAAGAATGCATCCATAATGCAGACCTAAAACATGTTGTATTGATTTTTTCTTCAGTGAGTCATATAGATAAAACGGCATTTGAAGCACTAGAAAGTTTAATTCACTCTTTAAAACATAGAGATATTTTACTTAACCTTACCGAAGTAAAAGGCCCTGTCATGGATAAATTACAGCAAACTGATTTTTTCAATCAATTAACCCCAGGCCAAGTATTTATTCAAACGATTGAAGCAGTTGAAACCTTAAATACAATTAATCATTCATCAAAGTAATGTCAACATCTATAAATAATTTCAATCCTGTTTCGACAGAACTTTTTAAAGCTATCAACCTTATTGAAGCGAGCGCAGGCACAGGTAAAACTTATGCCATTGCCATGCTGGTTTTGCGTTTTGTAGTGGAAAATGAACTCGATATTAAGCAAATTCTTGTTGTTACATTCACCAAAGCTGCCACGGAAGAACTTAAAGATAGAATTAGAGCGCGCCTAACCGAAGCTCGCCAAGCCATAATTGGGAATAAAATAGATATTGACCCCACAATATTACAATGGCTAGAAACGTTAAATATACAAGAAAACGATGTTGTACAACGATTAAACCACGCCTTACTAGATATTGATCAGGCAGGTATTTTTACTATTCATGGTTTTTGCCAACGTATTTTGGCTGAACATGCACTGGAAAGCGGCCAGTTATTTGATTCTGAATTAACCGATGATGTTAGCAGTATTAAACAAGCTTGCTCAGATGACTTTTGGCGTAAGCAAATTTACCAAAGATCAGTCTGGGAAGTGTCTTTACTGACCTCGCAATATAAAAACCCAGACCAATTACTCGCCAGTGTTGATTATATCTCGGCAGAATTAACGGTTTACCCAGATTATCAAGACCTTAATCAAACATTAATTGAGCTTAAACAACAGATTGAAAATAACTCTCAAACCATTAAATTTGCTTTAAGCCTGATCGAAAAACAGCTGGTTGAAGGTAAATTTAAAAAAACCTTTAATGCATCCTTTAAACAACACAGTCAAAACTTAATTCAGTGGCTCAATGAGGAAAGCACCTTATCGCCTGACTTTTCCATATTGACGGAAAAAGGTTTAATTAGCGCTTTAAATGGGGTTAAATTTAAAAGCAGTAAAGCCAAGCCTCTTTCAAGTGACGAGCAAAAATCTGATTACATTGCATCACTCAAGATCGACTTTCCACTGTTTGAAAAAATTGATCATGCAGTAAAAAATATTAGCCTTACTTTCCGTAGGGCATTGCTTGAAACATTACGAGAAGATATAGATAAACGCCTACAACAACTTAACGTTTTATCTTTTGATGCTTTAATCAACCGTTTTTCTGAAGCCTTACAAGATGAAAAAGGTTTGCAATTACAGCAAGAAATCCAACAACGTTTTCATGCTGCGTTAATTGATGAATTTCAAGATACAGACCAAAACCAATGGTTTATATTCTCCAAACTATTTAATTCCCCTGAACATTATTTATACCTTATTGGCGACCCTAAACAGGCGATTTATAAGTTTAGAGGCGCAGATATCAATTCTTATTTTTCTGCACAAGAACAAGCCCAGCAGTTATTTACCCTAGGCAGTAATTGGCGCTCACACCCTCAATTAGTCAACGGAGTGAATACATTATTTGCCAGAGAACAGCCTTTTTATGCAGAAAACCCAGAATTCATACCAGTGACAGCCGCAATAAGCGATAAACAAGGTTCAGTAACTCAACATGGAGAGACCATCCCCCCTCTGGTTTTATGGCAATTAAACAATAATGAAGAGGGCTATTGGTCATCAGGAAAAGCCGCCAATGAAATTAAAATAGCCACAGTTAATGAAATACTGGCACTCCTTAGCCCAGAATTTAAGATCAAAAAAGAGAATAAACAAACACAAGTTATTCCCAAAGACATCGCCATATTAGTCAGAAGCAACCCACAGGCAAGAGACTTTCAGCACGCTTTAAATAACGTAGGTATTGCTGCAGTCATTAACAGTAAAGAATCCGTTTTCTCATCAACAGAAGCGCTTAATCTATTGACGTTATTGCAGGCGATTGCGCAGCCTAGTCTCAATCATTTACTAAAACAGTCCTTAACACTTGATTGGTTTAACCTGAATGGTCAACAACTCTACCAGACTCTTAATGATGAACTGGTTATGGATGGATGGTTATCTCGCTTTTTAGATTATCAACAAAGCTGGCAAAAAAATGGCTTTATGGGAATGATGCAGCAACTGCTTAGCAATGAAAAAGTATTGCCACACTTATCAAAAAACCAACTAGCAGAACGACGCATTACTAACTTACAACATTGCATAGAGCTGGTGCAGCAAGCAGTGATTGATGAGCATCTTGGTATTAATAAGACACTGGATTGGCTACAGAATAATATAACTCAAGCTGCTCATAAAGCCGCAAGTTCCGATGATCAGCAGCTACGTTTAGAAAATGATGAAGATGCCGTAAAAATCATCACCATGCATGGCTCTAAAGGACTGGAATTTCCTATCGTATTTTGTCCTTTTTTATGGCAACGGGGGATGCAATTAAAAAAAGAACAAAATGTAATCAAATGTTATAAAAATAATAATATGATTGCAGATTTAGGCTCCCCCTTATTTGAGCTGCACAGAGAAATAGCTTTAGATGAAGAGCTCGCTGAAGATTTAAGAGTATTTTATGTTGCAATCACACGCGCTAAATATAGATGTTACCTTAACTGGGCTGATGTGCGTAGCAAGGATAAAGCAAATGAATCAGCCATGGCTTATTTATTTGATTTTTCAGCAGATGACTTTAACCAACAGCAACAAAAATTTAAAGATTATCATCATCAAGCCCCCTCAACTTTTGCTTATCAGTTAATCGAAACAGATCAAAACATTAGCGATTATTACCAAGCGTCAAGGAGTGATGATCAGCTAAATTATAAGCAAAGACAGCGTTATCTTTATACTCCTTGGCAGATGAGTAGTTACACTGCTTTATCTAGCTTAAGCATTCATGATGCACCTGAATTACCAGATGATAAAGCAAGAGAAGAAATTTTAGTCAACTGGTCTGAATCAACCTATTCAGAGCTCCCTCGTGGTGCTCAAACAGGGAATGTTATTCATGATTTATTAGAAAACATTCCCTTTTATATATTGGCTGAAGACAATGATATTAGTCAGCAACGGGATAAATCATGTCAGCGTTATAGCGTAAAAACCATAGTGCCTGAACAAATTGACCTGTTACTCAAAAATACGGTTAATACACCGCTTTCAAAAAATGACGAAGACTTTTGTCTAAAAAACCTGAGTAACAAGCAGTGTTTAAAAGAAATGCCATTTTACCTTTCTATGCAAACACTGGATGCAAGCCAAATAAATAGCATTCTAAAAGCTGAGCCCTGCTATCAACCCTTATCCAAGAAAACACTCAGTGGTTATTTAACGGGGTTTATTGATTTAATTTGCCAGTATAAAGAGCAATATTATGTGATTGATTATAAATCAAATAGCCTGGAATATTATGAACAAGAGCATTTAATTAAATCAATGTCCGAACATAATTACGGTTTGCAGTACTGGATTTATACCTTGGTTTTACATCTGTATCTAAAAAATAAATTACCCAATTATAGTTATGAAAAACATATTGGAGGAGTGAAATATTTATTTGTTAGAGGTATGGATAAAAGCAAAGGTAATCAAGGGGTATATCAAATAAAACCAGAATTTAGAAAAATACAACAATTAGAAATGCTATTTTTAAACTAATCCTAGCTTTATATTTGGCAGTAATGACGACTAGTTAAAAAATAATTACATTCCATTAAATTCATTTATTTTTATATATAATTATAAGTCCAAGCAAACCGTGTTATATCGCTTATTCTGTTGAGCCATATAGCCCATATTCATCATCATTATCGTATTTTTATGTTGTTTTTTAGTGCTTTACAATAAACCATAGGAGTATTTAGCAATTTAAGTGCCATGCTTAGCGGCATTTTGTCACGCGTCAAAATGTCACATTTTCAATCCCATCCCTGCTGGCTAAACTGTAACCAACTCTTGTATGCAACCTCTTCTTTAAGCGGTTTTAGAGTTTATCAAATCCTTCCTCTCATGCGGCCCCATGGCCGCATTTTTTTTGGAGACAGCCATGCAACGTAATTACAATCCTGATTATTCACCTTTCCAGCCCCTTAATGATTTAACACAACAGACAGCTTTCCATGAAGCAGGGCATGCAGCCAGCATTTATTTAGGTAATAAAGAAAAAAAATTACCTGCGGTATTTTTTCAAATCCAAATTCAAAATACTGATGATACTAATGCTATTAATATCGCAAAAGTTATTGATGGTCAGCTTATTCAAAATATGCCTATTGCAGGTCTTGATAACTTTCAATCACTCTCAAAATTAGAACAACTTAACTACCAATCAGCATATGAAGCCGATGTGGTTAATCTGTTAGTAGGTCCTTTAGCTGAAGCCAAATTTGTATCAATAAGAGATGACGAAGCATTTAACTTTAACTTAATCAACACTCATGCCTTAAATTACTATGGCGGTTCATCTGATGTAAAAAAAGCCTATGCCTATTTAGAATACTTTGTTCCATCAGAAATCGAACGTGAAATAAAAATGATGGAATTATTCTCACAAGCTTTTCAGTTTATTGAAAGACCTAGTAACTGGAAATATATTTTAAATTTAGCGCATTATATTTTACAAAGTGAAAATGACATTATTTCTTGCGAAGAAGCGATTGAAGTTTTTGAGAAGTGTTAAATAAACCTATTGCGCCTGATCTCTAACGATAGAAGACAGAGAAAAAAGTAAGCAAGTTGGCTAAGACAATTTATTCACATCCCCAAGAAAATTTTAGAATAGATTATCCACAACTTGCTCAACTTTTATACTTATCAAGCAACTTTCCTACAGTTGAGTAAGTAGATCCCCCCTTAAGCCACTATAAAATATAGGCCACCCCCTACGTGATTATTAATTTCATTCAACTACACTAACAATTAAGTACTTCTTATTTTTGGTACCCCCCCTTGACAATAAGGTTCACTTTAAATGGAACAGTTAACCGACTTAAAAGCCATTCTACATTCCAAACGGGCAAATATTTACTATCTGGATAAATGCCGTGTGATGCAAAAAGATGGACGCGTACTTTACCTTACAGAAGCCGATACAGAAAAACAATACTGGAACATCCCTATCGCCAATACCACTGTTGTTCTGTTAGGTACAGGCACTTCAATCACTCAAGCCGCAGTCAGAATGCTAGCATCAGCAGGTGTATTAATTGGTTTTAGCGATAGTGGAGGGACTCCCCTAATAGCCGCTAATGAAATAGAATGGCTATCCCCGCAAAGTGAATACCGCCCAACCGAATATGTACAAGGCTGGATGGCCTTCTGGTTTGAACAGGAAAAACGCCTCAAAGTAGCCAAACAATTCCAGCAGCAACGTATCCAATATATGCAAAAAGTCTGGAGCAAAGACCGAGACCTAAAAAATGAAGGATTCACAACAGACGATGAAAAAATAAAACGGGCGCTTAATTTATTTGCCTCAGAAATAGAAGCCTGCCCCAATGTAACAAACTTACTCTTAGTCGAAGCAAAACTTACCAAATCTCTGTATAAAATAGCCGCCAACCACACCAAACAAAAAGACTTTGTGCGGCAGCATGACAGTATTGATGATGCCAATGCTTTTTTAAACCACGGTAATTATTTAGCCTATGGACTCGCCGCAACCACGCTTTGGGTATTAGGTATTCCCCATGGTTTTGCCGTGATGCATGGCAAAACCAGACGGGGTGCGCTAGTGTTTGACGTGGCTGATTTAATTAAAGATACGCTTATACTACCTTGGGCGTTTATCTGTGCCAAAGAGCAAGCCACCGAACAGGAATTTAGGCAACAGTGTTTACAGAATTTCACCCAACATAAAGCTCTGGACTTTATGTTTGATGCAGTAAAACAAGCTAGCATGGAAGGTAAAGACCTATGATGGTCACCTTTGTTTCCCAATGTGAACACAAAGCACTTAACCGCACACGACGTGTGTTAGATGCTTTTGCTAATAGAATTGGAAGCCGTACCTGGCAAACTGTGATTACTGATGAGGGCTTGCAAGCGGTTAAAAAATTATTGCGTAAAACAGCGACTAAAAATACAGCTGTTTCTTGTCATTGGATTAGGAGTCGGAGTGAATTTTTATGGGTTGTCGGTAGAAAAAATGAATTCAACTCACAAGGATATGTAGCAGTTAATTACACCCGTCAAATTGATGCACTAAAAATGGATGAAATAAACGTGAATATAAAAAACTATTATGCTAATACAAAGCAACAGCCATTAGCTCAACATTTATTTGCAGTGGGGTATGTCGCCCAGCTTCTTATAAAAAAACTTAGAATCATTGACGAAGGTGACAAATTTTCTAAATCAGTATTTGTTGCAGGATGTTGGCATGATATGGGCAAACTTGACCCTGGCTTTCAAGGCTGGCTGGCAAAAGAATTAAAAAAGAAAGGTATTTTGGATATAGAAATACCTGAGACAGGGCAGCATGATGATAAAAAATCTAAAAACTACCCAAGGCATAATGAAATATCACTTCTACTATTTTATTTGCTAAATAAGCAATCATTCCCAAACTCAAATGCTAAGAAATATGCAGAACATGCCATATTTTGGCATCATGATAAATGGTTTCGTGGAGTAGAAAAAAATGGTACAGCTAAAGGCTTTAGTCTTGATATGGTTCAAAATAAGCTGATAGAAAAAATTGGCTTAGAAAACCTAAAGAAAACATTTGAGACAACACGCGCTTTAACCCAGCAAATTAATCTCATTTCAGAAAATTATATGAATGATGAAAGTATGCTGATTGATAGAGCATACTCAGCAGCAAATGAGGATAAATTAAGTGATATTGAAGAAGCCAGGTTGCCAAAATATAAAGGGTATTCTGAAAAGTTAAGTGTAAGTGCTTATCAGACAAATATTTTAGAAAATGCAAAAAACAATATAGCTAGAACTGCAGTTATTACGGCTGATAGATTAGTTTCTTCATTAAGTGCTGAAGCATTAAATAATCATATTGAAGAAGGAACATTAAATACTTTACTTGAAGATAGCTTATCAAATGATCGAAAGTTAAAGTCTCAAATCCAAACCTGTTTAGAGGGATTTGAAAAAGCATATCCAGATAGCAATAGAAACAAACAACAAAAAACAGCTGCATTGGAGCTATCAGATGAAGAGCTTGCTGTAGGAGTTTTAAAAGGACCAGCTGGTTGCGGTAAAACTAAAATTGCCTTGGAATGGGCCGCTAATACTCATGCCAGAAAAATCATTTGGATTTGTCCAAGAGTACAAGTTTGCCAAGGCTTGGTAAAGGACTTAATCAGTAGAGAATATTTACCCAATACCAAAATAGAAATTTGCACCGGTGAGTTTAAAACTATTTATCAACAGGGTAAAGAAGAGTCCACAGCTGAAAACAAAGAATTCTCAGGTGATATTGTATTAACCACTATAGACCAAGTGATTAATACCATTACAACACATAATAAAGTAACAGGATTAGTACAGTATATAAATGCTCATGTGGTTTTTGATGAGTATCATGAATATATCAATATGCCTGCGTTCAATCTATTATTTTCTGAGCTAGTAGAGTGTAAAAAAATGCAGGGTAAAAAAACCAATACACTATTGGTTTCAGCTACTCCTAATTATTTTTTTATTGAAGAATTATTAGGGTTAAATAAAGACGATATTATTGGCATTGAAAGCTTTAATAACAGCCAATATAAAATAGATTTTATAAACTTTGCAGAAGGCGAAGAGGACAATAACCCGCTTTACCAACAACAGCCCGATAACACTATTGTTATTAGCAATACTGCAATAACAGCACAAAAAAGTTTTATCAAAAACCAGGTAAATGAAAAGGCGCTTTTATTTCACTCTAAATACAAGAAATCAGATAAACACGATTTATTTGAGCAGGTATTTAAAACATTTAAAAAAGATGGTGAGAAAAAATATAATATTTTACGCGCAGGTCCGATTGTTCAAGCATCTCTCAATATTACTAGCGACAAAATGATCACAGAATTTACTTATGCTGAAAATTGGTTACAACGGATGGGGCGGCTAGATAGGTTTGGAGAAAATACACAAGAAAATATTTATATAACAGCAATACCAGAGACACTAGCGAATGGCAAACAAAGTGGAGCATGCGCGCGGTTTTTAAATCAATCCAACTGTTTGCAAAGTGCAAAAGCGTGGTATGAATTCTTAAAAGATATAATAACTGATAAGCCGATCTTAACAATTTCCGATGTATACCAGATTTATCACGATTTTTATAATAATGAACAATGCAGGGAAGCAATTGAGCAAGACTTACTGGCAGCATTAAAAAAAAGTGTTGATGTGATTAATGCCAAAATAATGGATCCTGTTTCCTTCCCCAATAAAAACAAACCTAAAGACGATAAACCAAAAATAAAGAAAAACTCATTACGAGGCGATAATCGTTTTGTACAAATGGCAGTATGGAACATAGGGAATGATCAAGACGAATTTCCTAACCAATATGCTTATGATGAAAGTGATGATCAAGGAAACTTAACTATGGCGGTAGAAACAGTCTGTGGCTATGGTAATAGTGAGAAGAACTTATTAGCCTTTATGGTAAAAAAACATCACAACATTAAAGACCAAGTAAAAAAATCATATAAAGACAGTGTATTGTTAGGTGAAGCAAGAAGTCCTGAAACCCCTATTTATTTAAGTTATACACCAGAAGATTTAAAGAAAGTTGAAGCAAACCCCAACCCTTATGCAATCTACTATGCGCAAGGTATGAGCCAAGTTATTGGTGCAATATCAATAAGCCAGATTCAGGAAGAAGCAAAAGAAAGTTGATAAAATATAAAAAAGTATTACTATCAAGTATTACTTGAAAGGAGAGAACAATGCATGTAACCAGTAAAGGGCAAGTAACAATTCCACGTGATGTACGAGAAAGTATGGGGATTATTCCCGCAGAAACAGAAGTAGATTTTTTACAAGATGAGCAAGGCCGTTGGTATATTTCAAAAGCAAAACCCTTAAAAAGTGGCACCAGCCGATTTAGATCCACTCATAAGACAGTATCGATCACCATGAGTACAGATGAAATTATGGCTCTGACTAGGGCTTAATATGACATTCATATTAATAGATACTTGTGTCATCACTGATTTAGCCAATTCAAATAGTGCCTGGTTTGAATGGAGCGCGACTACACTAGAGAAATTGGATCAAACTCATACCTTTATTATTAATCCCATTATTTATGCGGAATGTTCTGTGGGGTTTGAAGAAATTGAAGAAGTTGAGACTTTATTTAAACACCTAGGTTTTGCGATTAAATCCTTACCAAAGGAGGCTTTGTTTTTGGCTGGCAAAGCATTCCTTCAGTACAAAAGACGAAAAGGAGGGAAAAGTAATGTACTCCCCGATTTTTTTATTGGCGCACATGCAGCTGTTTCTGGTTATCCATTAATAACCCGTGATAAAGGTCGGTTTAGCACATATTTTCCACGCGTTAAGTTGATTATGCCTGAGCATAAGGAACTTAATTAACTCTGTAACAAAAGATCTAAATGAGATCACCCTATTTTTTAAGAAAAACAACACCTAAAGGAACAAGTAATGAATCAAGTAACAGGAATTAGAAGTGTCGATTTTAAAATAACAGCATTAGGTCATGGGGTGGTGAACTGGAATGGCCCAACTCAACTAAGTCATGATGGGACAAACGTTGATAATCATAGCTTACCCAAACTTCGTGGGTACACAAACCTTACTGGTAAAGTAAGTGATAAAGGGTTCAATTACAAAAAGGACATTACGGATATTGATTTTAAAAAAACGCCTCTATATATCAGTCAAAACTGTATCCGACACCATCTATTTAGAGACCAAGCATTTGATATTCATTTTGCGAATGAAAATAAAACAAGTGATTTACAAGGGGTTATAGCTTCTATAACTGGGTTGATTAGAGGGTACGTTGTGGCATCGAGCCAATGTAAACGCACTAGCCCTCTATTAATGGAGGATTTTGTTGATGAGCTGGGTAACGGTAATTTTGAACAAATGGGAAGGTCTGGGGGAAAAGATGATAAAGAAGCATCAAAAGAAGTCGATGGTAAAAAAGTAAAAGCTAAAAAAAGCACCTCATTCTTTTCAAAAACCACTTTTGGTGACACAAAATATACGTCTTACGGTTCAATCAGTATTGAACAATTACAATTTATATCACTGGATAAAAAGTTTGATCGTTGTGCCATGGTGATTAAAGAGGGGCAAGGGGAAGAGGTTGCACAAGCTGTACAGGAATATATTCAATCACTTAACCCGAATTTAAAACCTCAGGCCACATTTCACAGCAACTACATCCGTGGAGGAACCATTTTTGAAGAAGGGGAAAATGGTATTTTACTTAATAATGATGCGGTACAAGTGCTAGTTGAACATACATTACAAATGATCTCAGAGCTTTCTATACGCCAGGCAAAATCCTATATGTATGTGGATGAAATATTAGTTGATTACAACGATAGCCATAAAATGATGCGCATTAAGCAAAGTGAAGGCGATGTATCAGAGCAACCCGGTTCTGATTATGCCGTTTATTTTTATGCCAAATAAAAGGGTGGGGTATGAAAATAATTATAGATTATGAATCTTCATGGCGTAACTCATTTTTAGAGGGTAATAATAATGAGTCATTACCCAAAAAAGGGCGTAAATTTGTTGGCTCAATGACCAGTTTAAAAAAACCTGAAAACTTTATAAAACGAGAAGTAACACTTAATACTGTGATGGGTATTTTAAATCGGCTTATTGGTGATCAGCGTAAATTATATCAATCAAGAAATGATGCTAACTATTTCTTTAAAGAAATCGATTTTTCTGAGACTGACAAAGTATTATTTAACGATAATGCCACTGAAACCAATGAAATGACATACATTAGAAATATTTCAGGCAGTACAGATCAAAATTCATTTACAGGTGCGATAAAAACAAATGATGCTAAGTTTTCCTCCGATTACTCGGAGGAGTTTTGGGGGGTATTAGGGTTGGATGTTAAAGAGGTTTGTGAATTTATTACTAGTGAGAGTTTTGAAGTAAGTGCAAAAGTTTCTTTAAACCCTATAGTTTTGGTAGAAAGAATAGAATTTCTAGCTAAAGAGAAGAATATCGATAATGAAGGAATGGTTACAAGTGTGATTGAAAAATTATGTAATAAATTCCCTGAGCTCGTCACTGATAAATCTCCAACTCCATACATTGAAAACTCGGGATCTGTTAAACCTATAAGGCTTTATTCTGCAGCGCTTTATCTTCAATTAGAAAGGCTAGAAAATAAATTTGATATGGAGTCTGCGGTAACTAAAGCAGGAAAAGTAACTGGTTTTTCTAAAAGAGGTTTTAATGGTAAAAGAGATTTTATTAAGAACTTTGTGACAGGTGGAGAGAAGAAAATATGGGGAAACCCATATATTCGAAAAGAAAGAATTAAAGGTGTGGGTGAAGTGGTTTCGTTAATGACCAAAGCTCGCGGGCAACTTGAAATTAAACTTGATATTAGCCGAGATAAAGCAAAGGAAATTAGAGGTATGATCGAAGATGCAGGCGTCTCAAGTTTTTATTTAGGTAAAAAAGGCTTGGCCTATATTTCCCAAGATATTGATATAAGGGAGTTAAAACAATGAACCACTATATTGATATTATTATTAAACCTGATGAGGAAATGCGTGAAAATGTCTTGCTTAACAAGGTTTATACTAAACTTCATAAGGCATTATGCACCCTAAATTCAACAGAGTTAGGGATTAGCTTTCCTCAATATAAAGTTATTTTAGGTAATACGCTTAGAATACATGGAATGGAAACTAAACTGGCTGAGTTACAAGCAACAAATTGGCTTGGTGGTCTAGCCGGTTATTGTGATGTTAGTTCCATACAGGGTATTCCTAGCAAAGTTGTTTACCGCACTATTTCACGCAAACAGTCTAATATGACTGAAGCAAAATTGAGGCGATTAATAAAACGTGGTTCAATCCCTCAGGAAAAAACTAAAGAATATAAAGCTAAAATGTTTAAGCAGGGTATGGATAATCCCTATATTGAATTACAAAGTACCTCCAATGGACATAAGCATCGAAGGTATTTAGTTTTTGGTGAGCTATCAAAAACTATTACTTCAGGTGAATTTGACTTTTTTGGTTTAAGTAAAATAGCATCTATTCCCTGGTTTTAACCCTTCTTTTTTCTGCTCTTTAACAATCCAATTAAAACAATCAGTTACGACAGGTCAATATTTATTGGGTAAAAGTAGGTTTTTATCTATAAGCTTTTGTTGTAACTGTTTTTTTTCGTGTTTATAATGGGTTCACTGCCGCACAGGCAGCTTAGAAAGTCTCTTTAATAAATTAGATCAAATCGACTCTGTTCACTGCCGCACAGGCAGCTTAGAAAATTATTTGAAGAGATAGCACCTTGCCAATTATGTTCACTGCCGCACAGGCAGCTTAGAAAATCGTTGCATAAGCTACCGCCGCAATCACTAAGTTCACTGCCGCACAGGCAGCTTAGAAAAAACGGTTGACACTTGCAGGGCTGAATCTATGGTTCACTGCCGCACAGGCAGCTTAGAAACAGCGTGATGAAGCATTTAACGAATTTATTCAGTTCACTGCCGCACAGGCAGCTTAGAAATTTCATCTCCCTTACTTCCGCAATTTCGGAACGTTCACTGCCGCACAGGCAGCTTAGAAATCTAAAATCATCAACAAAAACCCACCCAGAACGTTCACTGCCGCACAGGCAGCTTAGAAAAGTTGTTATTTTATTGACCACTGTTTTAGCGGGTTCACTGCCGCACAGGCAGCTTAGAAAGTTGATTTACCCACCGCGTTGACGGCCTCTAAGTTCACTGCCGCACAGGCAGCTTAGAAATTACCCTCTGTCAGCCACTTCCGCACACGCTCGTTCACTGCCGCACAGGCAGCTTAGAAAAGTTATTTCATGGTCATCATGGCGGACACTGAGTTCACTGCCGCACAGGCAGCTTAGAAATCAATATCAGTACCATCATTCAAGCTTTCTTCGTTCACTGCCGCACAGGCAGCTTAGAAATTTAAAAATAAATGCCACTAAAGCAGAACCCGGTTCACTGCCGCACAGGCAGCTTAGAAATGAAAGGTTAATCTTAATACTGGTAGTATGAGGTTCACTGCCGCACAGGCAGCTTAGAAATATATTTTTATTCGCCACTCTCTAAACTCTCAGTTCACTGCCGCACAGGCAGCTTAGAAATTCTAAAATACTTTTATTCCGTTTATTTTGAGGTTCACTGCCGCACAGGCAGCTTAGAAATATGGATTAGGTTGCATGAAGCAAGTAAAGTTGTTCACTGCCGCACAGGCAGCTTAGAAAATGCCTTTTGTTGCATATCCCATGATCTACTCGTTCACTGCCGCACAGGCAGCTTAGAAACTATTCAGACACATGATGATATTCCTGTAAATGTTCACTGCCGCACAGGCAGCTTAAAAAGTTTGCACTAAGGTCTAAGAATATTAAACGATGGCTCTATACAATTCACAGGTTTATAAAAAAACCAGTAAACCCTTAAGTTATTCTTATTGGTAGGAGGGAGCCTATTGGCCGCGAGCAGAATAAGATCAAGAGCGGTCGCGGCCAATAGGCCCCTCCTACTTCTAGCGATAATTTTGTTAAATAGGACTAACTTGTGATTTGTTAATGACTCTTTATTAAAATAGAGCTTTACTCATTTTTATTCTCTATCTTTATGTTTTCCACATAAATTTCATTTACGGCTTCTGTCACTCGCCCTTTTACTGATTTAAAGTCATATCCTGACTTTGTTAGCATTAAGCCTCGATTAGCCATCATAACTCCCATGATAATTACTAAAACACCTGAAACTCTGACTAAATCGTGAATGGTATTTCTGGACATTAAATTTGCGAAAAATCCAAAACCCAGTAAAGGGCCTAATGTACCTAGACCAAAGAAAAATAATAACTTTGCTCCTTCTTCTGGGCTTCCTGTTCCTGCTGCCATAATATACATGGCTTGCAATGGGCCACAACCTAATAAAAACCCTGTTAAAAGCCCTATCATTATTGGACTGCGTTGAGTTTTAATATTGCTATTCACTTCTTTAGTAAACGCTTTAGGTAGCCTTAAAGTAAAGGAGCGTAGAGAGGGGGTTAAATCTAGCATTTTTAAGCCATAAATCAGTAGGAATAGACTGGCAAAAATAGCGGCTATTCCTCGCATATGTGAGGTGATGGTTATTGCTGCACCCAGTAGGCCAAAAGCTGCGCCAATTGCTGAATAAGAAGCTGTTTTACCAAAGCCATAGGCTAAATGCGATAAAACGGTCCGAACTTTTGACATGGGTCGATTAGAATAACTAATCACAAAACTGCCACACATGCCTATACAGTGAAACCCTGTTAAAAAACCTATGGTAAACAGCATGACATGGCTCATTTGGGCATTAAGTTGTGGGATTAGCTCTGGCATCATGCTTTTTCCCCAGAATGCAATGCCACCAATTAAGATGAGTAAGGCTATAAAAATAAGGCTATGCAAAAAATATGATTTCTTTTTAGGTTCGTCCAGATCTATGTCGTATCCTTTTTTTTCAATCGCTTGTTGAAAGTCTTTTTCTTCAACAACATTGTCATCATATTCAATGTTTAGATTCTTTTTTACATAATCGGCTTTAACTTTAATAATACCTGGCAAGATTAATATGGCATCTTCAATAGACTGCTCACACCCTGTGCATTGCATTCCTTTTATTTTTAATTCAATTCTTTGTTCTGTCATAAGCCTTTAGGGGTAATTATTAATCGTTCCATACGTTCCAGCATTCTATTTCACCCTCGGCAATTGCTCCTGCATTGCCGAGAGGGCTTGGGTGAGGAGAAATCAAACAGCATGTAATTCAAAATTTCTTTTTTATCTCTTGATTTATAAGAGAATATTAAAGAAGAAGAGAATTGTTTTATTTCTCCTCGACAACTGCTCCTGCGTTGTTCTACTTACCTACATCCCTGTAGGCATCACCCCTCCCTCTCCATCAAGAGAGGGCTTTTAAGAGCGAATTCAACCTTTCAACATTTAACGGTGACATAGCCAAACTTTTAGAACGATTAATATCTTAGTAAATTTCGCAACTGATGAATATTATCATTAATTGTTTTCTTTATAAGCTGGTGAAAATATAAAGCTGAAATAGCAATAATCATGCCTGCCATGGTGGAAATGGTGGCTTGGGAAATGCCTGCTGCCATAGATCGAGCATTTGCATTGCCAAGGACGGCCATCACATCAAAAACCTGAATCATTCCAACAACTGTTCCTAGTAATCCTAGCATGGGACAGATTGCAATTAACATTTTTATAATCGCTAAATATTTTTCCATACTAATTTTAGCTTCTGATACAAAACAGTTTTTAATATAAAAAAGTTCTTTGGTTTTGCTGTGCCGTGTTTGTTGCTGCCATTGTTCGATCCATTGAGTCTGTAATTTTGGGTAAGTTAATTTTAAAAAAATTAATCTCTCACAAATTAAACTCCATAGACAGATAGAGATCAACAGAATAAACCTTAAAACATGGCCGCCTGTTTCTAATAACTCTGCGACTGTATTTAATACATTCATATCAACAAAAAGTCCTTTTATTTAACAATTCCAACAGTGAATGAGACGTCTGTGTAGGAGTTATTGTCGAGAGGGCTGGGGCGAGGAGAGGAGAATAAAATCAACATCTTATCTTTGTTTTTTTCTTTGTAGAGAAAAAGAACATGCTTGTATAGATACCTATGGTGTAGGAGCGTCCGCCCTCGGCGCGATTTATTAGAGAAAAGAGCATTGTTTTATTCGCGCAGAGGGCGAGCGCTCCTACTCGCCTAGTGAGATAAAATAGGGTAGTTTTTGTTACCAATCATAACTTAAAGTGGCGTAAAAATTTCGGCCTGGGCCTGGTAAATGTTCACCTACGGCTGTTCCATCATTTGCTGCATTTCTATTTAATCCACTCAAATGAGTACGGTACGCTTCATCTAGAACATTTTCTATCCCTAAGCCTATTTGAAGGCCTTTAATGGATTCATGTTGTGGACGGTACTGAGCGCGTAAATTCCAGATAAAATAGCCTTTTGTTGCCACTTCGTCATTATAGCTTGAAGTTTTATTTTGATCATCATAACCAATGATTTCACTACCTGCAAGCCATTCTGCGGTGTCATAAAATATCCCGATTCTGCCATTGAGGGGGGCTATTCGATACAAGTTATCACTCACATCATCGCGTCTACCACGGACATAACTTACCATCATTTCTGCTTTCCAGTCTTCAAAAAAACGAAAGCCCCCTTCAATATCAAAACCATATAAATAGGCATCAACATTACTATATTCTAGTGTTAATTTATCTACTTTTAATGCTTCAGCATTGCTTGTTGCTGTCCCTTGAATATAATCTTCTACATAACGATAGAAAATTCTGGGCATAATATAGGCACTCTCTGCTTGCCAGTTAAACCCTAGTTCCGCTTGATAGGAAACTTCTGGTTTTAACTCTATATTACCAATATAGTTCCGTCCATCTGCCAGCCCCCCGGTTGCATTTAAAGGTAACCAAAGATAACGTTCTTGGTAAGAGGGTGAGCGAGTTTTGCGACCAAAGCCTAACTCCACATCAAGATCATCAGTTAGGTGATTCGTTAGAATGGCGACAACATCAACATTCAGGTCATCTTTAGCATGTTTTTCGGCATTAAAGCTATTGGCTAGTTTTGAATGAGGACTGACAGGGCTGGCAAAAGGGCCAGAAATGCCACCGACATCACCTGCATCCATTCTGATCCAATTAAGTCTTGTACCTAATTCTAAACCCCAGTCTCGGTTTAAATCTCCTGTCCATTCCGAGAAAATACCATAGCGATCTCGACTTACATCATTAAAATTGTTAATACTGAGTGCATTATTTGGGTTTCTGATATGTGCATCATGCTCGATATTGTCACCATCCGTCCCTACTTTTAAGACTCCATCGTATAATGGAATATCAATGCTCATTTTATAACCAAAGCCTCTTGCGGAGTTATCCGATACTCTTTGTTTTGCAGTCGGAACCGTTCCTCTTAAACTAAAATTATCCATACGATGTTTAATATCTTGATAGGAAAATTCAGTATTGACGGTATATTTATCGGCAAGAAAACCTGTGTAATTAAAATTTGAAACACCGCCTCTGGAATAGACAATATCCATAGGTAATGACGGGGTGCCAGTCAAATGTGTATCATTAAAATTATAAGAAAAGTCTAACTCATGGTTTTGATCATCAGTTCGATAACCATAACCTAGCATGGCTGCATTACGCTCATGACTGGTATCTATATTTTCGCCACCATCCCAATCATAATTTCCGCCTTCTTCTCGACTTCCCCCCAATCTAAATTTATGATTTTTATTCGCAACATTGCCAAAAATACTGGTGTAATAAGCATTATTAACAGAATTAACACCGTTTGTGGTTTTACCACTAAAATCTATATCTTCATCCTCTGCAAACTCACCTCTACGCGTCCGCTGTACAATATTCCCCCCGAGCGTTTCAATACCGCTACTAACAGAGGCAATGCCCCGCTTAATGTTCATTGTTTCTGTTAAAGATGTTGGAACATGGCTTAATGGCGCATCCATCGCATTAGCACACGCTGACTTATAAGTTGCGCCATCTGAATTAACATTGACACGGTCACCAAATAAGCCTCGATATTGAGCAATGCCAGATAATGGCCCATTAGAATTCACATTGGCGCCAGGCACTCGCTGCAATAAGGCGGCAGCATCATTGACGCCTCCAATATCAGGTTTTACACCAACAACTCCGGGATTCAATATTTCACCTTCAACTACCATCACGGGTAATTCTTGTTTTTCTGCATCAGCCAGACTCAGTGCATTGACAGGAAAAACAGCTCCTGCTACTAAGCTGATGGTTACTGTTTTTATATATATATTTTTCATCGCTATCTCCCTATTAATGATCTAGCTCTAAAATAAAGGAATAGGTAAAAAAAATAATTGATAATTATCAATAACTAAAAATACTTAGCCGTCAAAAAATGGCGCTATTTTTAATGGCTTATTATTTGCTTATTTAGTATTTCTGTAAAAAAATAGACTATTCAGGGCTATAAACAAGGTATATGCCATATTTCAAGCTGTTAAATAACATAGTTTTATAGTTTTTACGGATATAATTTTTTTAAAAAATTTTATAATTTCTTGCTTATTTCTGCTCTTCCCGCCCTTATGACAGTCATAGGGGCGGACACTCCTACAAATGGATATTTTTATGTTTTTGAACACCATTCAGCCAAGTCTATTAACAATCAATGAAGTCTGAAGCAATCCACCAAGCCTGGAATGGAGCCGAAAAATGTCAACTTTGCCCTATTCGCGATTTGGTATTATTTGCTGATCTTAAACAAGAAGACTTTAATCTCTTTCACCTTCCCATCAAAGAGCTTGAGTTTAAAGCAGGGGAAACTATTTACAAACAAAATGACACTATAAGCTTTGTTTATACCATCCGCTCAGGCTTGGTAAAGCTGGTTCATTACTTGCCTAATGGTAATTACAGAATCACTCGGCTATTACGTCAAGGTGATTTAGCCGGTATAGAAGCCTTAAATGGTGCAAGCTATTTACAACAGGCTATTGCTATGAAAAATACATCTATTTGCCGCATACCTGTCCAAAATATTGATCAAATAAATAGTCATTCAACTCACTTATATTCTCAATTAACAGCGCGTTGGCAAAAAGTACAAAGTGATGCGGATATATGGCTTTCTCAGCTCACTATGGGAAACTCTAAACATCGAGTTGCTAGTTTATTACTTTATTTAGCAAGTAATAGTCATTCTGAAGGTTCATTTTTTTTACCTTGCAGAGAAGACATTGGCGCTTTATTAGCCATCACAACAGAAACAGCAAGTCGCGTTATTGCTGAGTTTAACCGAACAGGATTTTTGGAAAACCATAAGCATAGTGCAAAAATCAATCCCTCTAAACTTAATCTAGCCTAAGGAACCCTCTAATCAACCATGAAATCAGATAAACTCCTTTTAGTCCTACTCTTCATTATTCAATCGCCTTTTGTCTTTGCCGTTGAGCAAGCCTCTGAAGAAAGGTTGGATGAAGTGGCTGCAAAGGGCAGAACTGTTATGCCCTTTAATTTAGAAAAAACAGTCCATATTTTTACTAAAACAGAACAGGGCGGTGTGCAGCAAGTGATTGTAAAAAATCCACAGGATGACAGCCAAATTACTTTGATTCAAAGCCACCTTGATAAAATCTACCAGGATTTTAAACAAAGAGATTTTTCTGATCCAGAAAAAATACATGGTCAGGATATGCCTGGATTAAAGGCTCTGAGAGAGTCTAGTTCTAGTGATATAGTGTTGCAATACCGTCAACTAAAGCAAGGGGCAGAAATTACTTATACGACAAAAAAACCAGAATTAATCGAGGCGATTCATTTATGGTTTGATGCTCAACTGAGTGATCATGCTCGACACTCAAGCATGCATCAATTACATCATAAAATGATGCATAAATAGCTGCTGTCTTAGGGAGTAATACTAAGAAGACGGTGAACGTATTCTCTTTTTAACCTCCCCTTTGGAAAAGGGGGATTTTATAAAAAACAACCAAATTACCCATCAGCTTCCACTATTTTGAGTGTGTTAAAAAAACTGATTTCTTGTAGGAGCGTCCGCCCCCGGCGCGAATAAAACAAGCTCTTCACTTTTTTATTCAATTAAAACAATCGCGCCGAGGGCGGACGCTCCAATGTCATTAAGTTAAGCCTTGTAGCCTTGATGAAACGAAGTGGAATCAAGGTTTATCTGTGAAACTCCTTGATTTCGCTTCGTTGCATCAAGGCTACATATGCTCTAGATTTCTTAATTTAACGACATTAGCGGACGTTCCTACAAATAGAGGGGGATAAAAGCTAAATACTTTCACAGTCTCTAATACATCGTTTCCAATTAATATAGCTGGTTGCTGTTATCCATATCTTCAGTATCACCATACAACATCGGGTCACCTTCATTTAAAATAGCTGCATCAATGACCTTGCAAATGACGAGTTTATGATCTCCGGCATCGGAATAGTGATCTACACGGCAATCAAAATAGGCTAGGCTATCTGCTAATGCCGGTGCTTTTGTTTCTGTTTCTTGCCATAAATAGCCATCCATCTTATCTTCAATACTTGACTTGCCAAAGTGGTCTGCTGTGACAAATTGCTCATTATCTAAAACACTAATACAACAAACTCCACCTTCTTTCAGCAATTGATAAGAATGATGTTCAGGATTGATACTGAAACAAATTAATAACGGATCAAAAGACACCTGCATGACCCATGCGGCGGTAAAGGCATTTTTTTGCTCGCCATTGTTTACGCTAATAATATAAACGCCTTGAGTGATATGTTTAAATATGGCTTCTGCATTTTTAATCATTCTGCTGTCTCCATGATAATTCTCATTGATAGATCGACGGCTTTCACATGCTTCGTTAAAGCACCTATTGAAATATAATCGACGCCTGTTTCGGCTACTTTCCGAATTGTTTCTAAAGTAATATCTCCTGAAGCTTCTAGCTCAATACCTTCAGGTTTTAAAGAAACCGCTGTCTTCATATCTGCATTTGAGAAGTTGTCCAGCATAATGCGATCTGGCTTTGCTGCAATGGCTTGTTGGTACTCATCCAGAGATTCAACTTCCACTTCAAGTAAAACATCACTTATTTTTCGTGCTGAATAAATAGCCTTGGCAATAGAGCCCGCAGCCATAATATGATTTTCTTTAATCAAGATACCATCATAGAGCCCTGTTCGATGATTCATACAGCCCCCACAAGTCACCGCATATTTTTGTGCATCTCTAAGTCCTGGAATGGTTTTCCTAGTATCTAATACTTTACATTGAGTTCCTAGTACAGCATCCGAATATTGTTTTGCCACCGTTGCTGTTGATGATAAGGTTTGCAAAAGATTTAACGCGGTGCGCTCCCCAGTGAGCAAGTCTCTGGCAGACCCTTTGAGCTGGCAAATTAAGGTATCTGCCTCACAAACGTCTCCTTCTGCTTTAAGCCAATCAATCTGAATATCTGGGTTAAGAGTTTTAAATACGCTTTCAAACCAGGCTTGTCCACATAGCACCATTTTTTCTCGGGTAATAACTTTGGCACAAGCTTGTCTAGTAACGGGAATAATACTAGCAGTAATATCGCCACTCCCTATATCTTCAGCAAGAAAGTTTTTTATTTCAATTATCGTAGGTTGCTTATTCATGTGTTTAAATACTGAAACTATTTCTAGTGTAATGTTTTATGAAAATTAACAATCATTGGCTCCAACAAGCATCTCAAGTTCCTTCACCTAATTATGATGACCGTCCTGCTGATGAACCCGTATCTCTTTTAGTGATTCATTGTATCAGTCTTCCACCTGAACAATTTGGTGGTGATTATATTGATCAATTATTTTGCAATCAATTAAACCCAGATGATCATCCTTATTTTAAGGAAATTTATCAATTAAAAGTTTCATCTCATTTATTAATCAAACGCGCGGGGGCTATTGTTCAATATGTGCCATTTAATAAACGTGCATGGCATGCGGGGGTATCTGAGTATAAAGGAAAGGAAAGGTGTAATGATTTTTCTATAGGGATTGAGTTAGAAGGCTCAGAAAAACAGCCTTATACTGTGGCTCAGTACCAGCAATTAGTTTCTGTGAGTCAGGCTTTAATTGAACATTACCCTAACTTATCAGCCGAACATATTACTCGACATAGCGATATTTCACCTAGTAGAAAGACCGACCCAGGGGAGTCATTTAAGTGGAATGAATTTTTATCATCAATCAAAAAATAGCCTCAGACTTTTTAATATGCCGAGTAAAATACAATCTAATTGCTGTAGAGCCCGCCCTCAGCGCGAATAAAACAGGCTCTTTATTTATTCAATTACAACAATCGCGCCGAGGGCGGACGCTCCAATGTCATTAAGTTAAGCCCCAAGCCATTGAATATGTTATACTAATGCCTACTAAAAAGACAATAGACCCGAGGTTTGAAATGAATAAAAACCTCCTTA